>Ga0307507_10008639_pt1 | contig 13968 bp, 3 predicted proteins | sample 7_EM_MG_FD_207223 | JGI IMG/M metagenome (GOLD analysis project Ga0307507, IMG submission 207223) | Populus trichocarpa ectomycorrhiza microbial communities from riparian zone in the Pacific Northwest, United States - 7_EM | ecosystem: Host-associated > Plants > Roots > Unclassified | place...
AATCTAGTTATACTCTATATAATACTATATTGCTATTCCTTATAAATTTATAATTTATACTTAACTAATTTATTAAAATACTTCTCTTTAAACTATACTTCTACTATTATTAAAATTTTATAATAAATATAAAACAACTAGTTATGGTAACCGGTTATAGCTAACTAGTTACTAGTAATAAGTTGGGGGTATATATAGAGTATATTAATATACTAAAATCGATTTTTTCTACTATCTTAGTATAACTTATTTCGGTATATTAATATGCCAAAATTAACTTTCTTTACTATCTTAGTATAACTTATTTCGGCATGTTAATATACCAAAATTAACTTTCTTCACTATCTTAGTATAACTTATTTTGGTATGTTAATATACCAAAATCAACTTTCTTTACTATCTTAGTATAACTTATTTCGGTATGCTAACATGCTAAAATAAACTCACTTTACTATCTTTTTATACTAAAATTAATTTCTTTTACTATTTTAACATTACTGAAAACACTTTATTTTGTTATATTAATATGTTAAACCTAATTTCTTTTACTATTTTAATATACTAAAAGATTGTACTAGATAATAATATAATATATAAAAAAAAAATTCTTTTAGTATATAAACATGCTAAAAGAAGCTGATTTTAGTGTATTAATATTTAAAAGAAGTCCATTTTAGCATATTAATATACTATTATAATATAATTATAAACCTAAACCCTTTGCTCTTCTTATTATCTACTTAAATTCCTATGTTAAATTATTGCTCTTAAACCCACCGCTAGCCTATTGCGTCTTTAAATACGCCCCTAATGCTTTATAATTATTAATATCTATACCTTTTTTCTCTAATCTCTTACTCCACTCCCTTTTAACCCTATTATATAAAACTAATATTTTAACTATTACGCTTACTATTACGCCTTTATATTGATAATACTTTCCTATTTACCTAAACCTACCCTTTCTATTATCTGTCTACCTTATACAAACCCTTTAGGGGGCTCTATATTCAAAATAACCCGTTTTCCTAATCTTTTTAATGTTTTTCTGTACTGCTGCCTATATCCTCCTAATATATTAACCTTGCTTGTTTATACAATCTGCTAATCTATGTTTCCATGCTCTGTTTGCTGCTTTATATACTATATACTTATCTTTCCACTATTGCAACTGCCTCTCTATTAACTATAATATATCCTTACTACTCTTTTCTCTCTCTTTATATTCTTTATCCTCTTTATTCTCTTTATCCTCTTTGTTCTCTTTATTCTCTTTATCCTCTTTATCTTCTTTATTCTCTTTATCTTCTTCCTCTTCGTTTTCTTTACAATTTTCCTTATATCCTATCTACAATTCCCTTTCATTTTCTACCCTAAATTGACTTGCAAATTTAGAATTAAGCCTATATACTTCTTATCTCTCTTCTAGCTTATCTATATTTTTTACTTCTTCTCTTTTTTCTAGCTTATCTATATCTTTTACTTCTTTTTTCTCTTTAACCCCTTCCTCTTGCTCCTCTATATGCTGTACTGCCTGCTCTCTCCCATTACTTATATAAAGTAACATTTTAATTAGCACAACTATTGCATTACTTATTAATATTCCCCACACTTGTCTCTAATATCGCTGTCCTAGCTATTTGCTATATTCCTCTAAGCTGCTATTTAGCTCCGCATTATAGCCGGCCTTGCTAATAATATTTAACCTATAAGCTGTTCCTATTACCACTCTAATAACCGGAACCAATATATTTAACCACTAATAATTTTCTAAGTTGCTCTTTTCTGTTGCGTATAGCTTCTAACTAATTCTATACTTTGTGTATATATGACTGCTTTTGTTGTACCAAATCTAACTCTAGAACTTATTATAACAAGCCTACCCTAAGTTTACGAATTTTTGATACCTAGCTAATAAATATAGATATAAGTCGTCTTCTTTATTTAGTATCTAGTATACCGCGCAGCTATTCGCTAGTTTGTCTAGTAGCTTCTATACCTAACCCTCTTTATCTATATCTCTTGCCTATAAAGTCTGCTAGTTTACCAATCCCTCGCCATATCTATTATATGCTGCGTAGTCTATATCTATATATATAACCTCTTTGCCGTCTAAATACCTACTTATTACCCCTTAGTAGTAGCCTATTGTCTAAACGAAAGCCGCTATTGCTAACCTATTAACTATACTGGCCTTCCTTGCAGCCTGCCTTTCTACCTCGCTAGTCTCTAAAAGCACTACTAAGTCTACCTCCTCCCCTCCACGTCTGGCCTAACCGCTTTTTTGCACGTAGTTAATTATCCTATATAGTAGCCCTACGTGAAGTATAAATATAATACCTATATAGTCTACCCCGGTCTTAAGAGCTGATATTACAACAATAAAGCCCCCTTCTTTAACCTACTTCTCTAGTTGGTCCTCCCTATTAACCAACCTGGCGTAATAATACTTGTACTTAAGCTTGCGAGCTAGCTCCTTATATTGCTCTTAACTATAATAGTAGATTACTCCCTTTATGCTATTTAGCCTTTGAGCTTGCTTCTTATATATTACTAGCGCCGTTTCCTTAATCTTCCCTCCCTAATACTACTGTACCGTATACCGCGTCTTTACTTATACTATACTTGCTTATATATATATAGCCAACGGCATAAGCATAACCTCGCTTAGCTCCTACTCTAGTAGTGAGGGTAGCGTTGCTATAAGCAGTACTATTAGATACTATAGCAGTTGTAAATTTTAAAGCTCCGCTAACTTCGGCCGCTAGTCACTTAATATAAACATTAGATAACACTTATCAATTACTACCTGCTAAAGTAATTTATCCTAGTTTAATTATGAAGTATAATCAAAAAATCCCTAGCTTAATACTATATCTGCGCTTACTACTACTATAGCTACCAGGTTATTCTCTCCTGCCTTTTATTCTATATAGTCTATCTAGGCCTTCTTTAACCGGTTAATAAGATTACCTAGTAGCGCTCAGAACGGTATAATAATAATAGTAACACTTGGATCTTTTAGATATGCTAGTATTATAAACAACAAGCTCTTCCCCCCTTTTATTAGCAGTACTATAACTAGCGGCGTATACCCTACTAATACAGCCTCTACTCCCTGCTTCTGCTTATCTAACTAGAATAACACTTTATTACTACTAAGTGCCTATTATATTGCTCTTTTAATTTACTTTGCCCTATACTCTCTTATTCCCAGCCCTATCTTCTATAAGACTAGCTGCGTGCTTAGAGCGTCTGACCGCCCTTATATATGCTTTTACCCTGCCTTTACTACCTTTAACTCTTTGGGTCTTATATTATCTATACCCCCTACGCCTAAAAACCGGTACTATGCTTTATTAAGTGGTCAAAATATTTTTACTAATTAGATGCTTAAGTACTTAATAATATTACTTAACACTCTATATTAATTAACGCCTATCCTCTCTATCCGCCTAGCTAATATCTTTAGCGCGCTTTCCTTCTTAATTTTTGGTTCCTTAACCTCGCTAATATTATCTTAAGTGCCTACCCTAAATATCTTGTCTATAAAGACCTGCCCGATTGCAATAGCTATATGCTAGTAGTTAAATGTATACAGCTTATTCCTAAGTGCCTATAAGGACTGTGCCTTAATTACCTATATAAGACAGTCCGTCTTTTACGCTCTATACTTACCAGCCTAAATATAGTCGCTCCATTTATAGCGCTAAATATGCTCCGTAAGCCTCTCCTAGAACGGTAGTATATATACTAGATATAACCCCACTAGCTAACCTACCCTCTACGGCAAAAACTATAGTATAACCTTTGGCGCGTTAATAAGCGACTATAACTTATAATAATAAGTAATAAACACCACCTATCTATCTATAATAAAAACGTTCTGGTCCTATAGAAGCCTATTTTAATACCAGTATAATATAATTTCAGTCCCCCTAGCCGGCTATCCTGCTGTTATATGCACCATAAATAACAGCAGCTTAAGAAATATATTAACTTTTTATATATATCGCCGGACCTACTATATATACTACCCCTTCTTCACCCATATTTTCCTGTCTACTTTGCTTTATTATATCTGCTTAAGTATTTATTCCAGCCCGCCGCCTAGCCTATTACTTAACTTGCTTATAAACAAAATACCCTATTTTATAAATGTTATATTGTTTTTAATCTTTTCTAATAGGATAGTAAACTACCCTCTTTGCCCGTAAACCTATATTAGCTCCTACTACAGTATCCGCTTAGCCTTAGTAACCGTATCTTAAATTATTATTTAAAAGCGTTTAATTACAACTAGCTGGCTATATTAATAGACAATCTTCTTATCTTTTGACCAATAGATGCTGCTTAGATTGTTATAATTTAATATAACTACCTTGCTATACGCTAGTAGGCTAATTATTGTACTTATTGGGCTAAAAGAGCTGTTGGCTAGAAATTGCTTTCGCCTATTAAAAAACTCTACTTATTTAGCATTTTCTTACATCTCTCTTTCTACTAATAGAAGTAGCCATTTAACCGTAAGCACCTGTGTATAGTAGACCACACGTATAAGCATAAATGAAAAGTTATTTACTATTTAGAGTCTTCTCAGCTCCTTATTAATCCCTAATATAGCAAGAAAGTAAATAAGTCCGCTATTAAACGGACTATTACTAATGTTCCGGAATATAAATAAAGCTAAAAATTAAAGTACCTATTTTATAACACTCTTCTTATCTTCTTCTGCTTATAGTATATACTATAGATCCTTTATAAGTTCTTTTTATTTATTTTATTATTAGAAAAGTTCCTAGGCATCTTTAAGAAACTAAGCATTATTTTTATTATTTTCTCCGCCCTTGCTATTATTGTTGTCTTTTGCCCCCTTATTATTATCGTCACTATTATTATCACTATTCTTATTTATCCCTCTGGTTGTACTATTTATGCTTTTGCTGCTAGCATCTTTATTATTATCTATATCTTGCCTAAGTGCGTTATTATCCCCTTCTGCCTCTTTTACAGCAATAAGCCGTAGATAATAATAGATAAACTACTACTAGTACCTAGTATAGCGCTTTTAACTGTCCGCGTTTTCTAACCGCCCTATTAGCCTAATATTAACCTCTTTATGCTTTGCACTTCTAAGCCATCACCTTATCTTATAAGTAAGTATTAATAGTCTAAACATATATCTCTCCATTAATATATCCACTGCGCTGTATACTTGCTTTAACTCCTTTTTGTCTTAGTCTAGTAATCGCCTTATATGCGCGAGATATGTTAGATTATGTTTTACAATATACTCTAGCTAGCCTATGCGGTTATACCATCCTGTTTAATCTGTTTTTATTACTTTGGCGTCTATTACCTCTAGCCCCTTTTTATAGTCCTTATTAGCCTTCTTCTATTTACTTAGTATAGCTTATATAAATTCCTTATCGCCCCTATTATCCGCGCATAAAGCCGCCTTGCCCTCCAGTTCTGGTACGTGTATAGTAAAGTAGCGCTAAAAGCCGCTGCTAGTAAAAAACGTCTACACTTTAACACTTATTTAATACTCTTAGTCTTACCAAGTTAACTTCTATTTATGCTTCTTATTGCTGTGCTTGCGTACTCTATTACAATTTATGCTAATAAATCCGCATACTTCCTCGTCACATAAAAAAGCGTTTATTAGTTTATATAGTATTTCAAACAGTGGTCTAAACGGCGGCGGTAGCGGCATATCCCTTAGGCCTAAAAGAGCGTGTTTACTATACTCTTTAATAATTTCCCTTTATATCTTTTATAGTATTAAGTGATAGTCGCGTAGATATAACTATAGATTTTGAATTATATAGCCGTGTTCTTTGCATATTAGTACTTTATAATTAGAGTTATAATATAGAAACCAGTTAGGCGGTTAAGTGTTACTACTATTAGTATTTATTGTTATTGCTATTATTAATGCTATTAATACTAGTGTTAATTCGTGCTAAATTCCAGTTTGCGGGTTCTAGCAAACCTCCATTATAACCCTAATAGTAATATAGTGTAATTCTTAATCCAACACCTTAAAATTTAGTATGCTGAACAACTTTTATATAGGAAAGAATATATTTAACGTACTATTATAGGGGTATTTAGAGAATAGATCCCATCCTAGAATTATTAGTTCTTAGTTAGTATAACCCCTAACACTAACTATATTTGCCTAGATTCTAGCGCAGCCCACTACTTTATTAATGCTGTAAAAAAAAAGCCAATTTTGGTATATTAATATGCTAAAAGAAGCTAATTTTAGTATATTAATATACTAAAAAAAGGCTGATTTTATTATATTAACATGCCAAATATATTAAGAATTAATCTTCTGGTGGTATAAGGCTAGTAAAGCCAGCCTCCCTAATATTATATTATATAGCTACTAGCCTTCCCTAGATAGATAAATTAATAATTATATTATATTAGAAGCTTAGACCAAGAAATCAATTACGCTAACACGCTAATCTCCTTTAGATATTTAATCGATTTCTTAGTCTAAGGTATTTTAATAAGATTTATATAGAAACCTAAGCTTTTTTAGTAAGGAAAACTTATAAACCCTAATAAAATTAATCAATATCCCCACAACGTCTTTTAAGGTAAAAATTATATCAAATTACTTAGGAGATTTAGCTCTATAGATTATAAGATTTTAAGCTTTTTATACCTTTATATAAGCGGGCCTATACAAAAAGTGCTTACGCTTTTAATAATAGGAATTTTAACTTTAACAAAATTGATCTTAAATTCAGGAGGGTATAGTGCAATTCTAAGGCCTTTGGTATATAAAGTAGCCCCCTAAGATATATCTATAAACTTTTAAAGACTTTATTTTATTATGTTATAGAGGAAATCCCCTTATAAAATCGCTAAAACTAAGGTTTTTACTTACACTTTTAACAAAACTCGCCAAAGGCTCTTAGACGTAATTTTGGTGAATATTAGTCAGCTTACTAATAGGCTAAAGAAACATCTACTCTAATTAAATTTATGTCTAAGCTCGCTAAGGTAAACAATTATAAAAGACTATTAATGCTATATTAGCAGGGCAGCACCAATCCACGCTAGGTATATATTAGTAATAGTATTCCAGTTTTGGTTTTTAGGGGGGAATATAAAGCCTATAGCTTAGCTTAATATAATCTACCTTAACGCGATTTCCTACCTCTATATTGTTAATACTAACTACTATGGCTGCATTAATTCTAGCCTTAGGCGTAACGCCTTAGGAGATATAAACCTTCCTTTTACACTTACTTCCTGCCTTATTTATTGGCACTGACACCCCTACTATATAGGTGCGTGACAGTATTAACCCTAGCCTATTATTCTTTATTATAAAATCACCTAAAGATGCCTTATAGTAGATCCGCCAGTCCTATAGGCCTAAAGTACTTCCATAACTTAAACCTATTAATGTAAACAACGCTAATCCAGACTCTCGCCTGTAAAGCGAGAATAATAGCAACTATAGTAGCCCGGTATGGTCTACTGCTAGTATTGCTGATAACGGCCTAGATAGTATATTAAACAGCACACAGGATATAAGTAATAAGAGTGCCTATTATAGGGATAAAAGGTCTATATCTAATACTTCTCTAACTTAACCGCCTACTAAACGTACTTAAGACTATAAGGCTACACCATACCCAAAGTATATTATAACCGTTAGTAATATAAATAGGTGGAAAGAAAAGGACAGGCATAAAAGGTTAGAAAATAAGCTTTTTAATATCTTTATAACCAAGGAAAAGGATAATATGTAGGATGTATATATATAGGAGAACAGAACGAAACTTGCCTAGCTAGCTAAGCAGCCTAACTATATAGAAATAGGTAAACAGGAGGCGTCCGCCTTAGTCTATAAAGTAAGCCCTATTAGTAATAAGGAAGCCCTTAAGAACCTAAAGGCCGTACTCGCCTACTAGCGAAAAAACCACACTATAGATTTAAACCGTTAGACTCCTTCCTAATTATTATTATATCCCCCCTAATTATTGTCACAGTCCTTAGTTACTTTTACGTCTAGTAGCTAGAATATAAACGCCGCCCTATCTGGTTTCTAGAAGGCTTTTTTTAATATTGCTACTATTAAAGCTACTAGAATACTTCAAGATATTCTTTATTACTATTACCTTATACACCTTTACCAATATTATTAAAACGCAGAAGCACTTCTGGATCCTACACTATTAACTGTATAGAGTAGAGGTGTTGGTAATGCGTCTTTAGTTAAGCAGCAGCTCTTTAAGGCGCTCTACCTATCTATTAATATACCTTCTTTATCGCTAGCTGACTCCTCCGCTCTATCCGGTAAGCAATGGCGCTACTTTACAAAGTGTCTTTATAAGGGCTATCAATGGTATTGTATATAGGAAGCACTTGGTTCTGGCATTTTTACTCTTATTTTAATATCTAGAATACCTTATTCTTTTATAGAGCGGCTCTTATTAGGTGTATTTAACGTATTTCTTAACCTTATTAAGCGGTTTTACCTAGACACCATTAAGTTTGGTCAGTTAATAGAGAACTTTATATAAAATGCATTAACGGGCTAGTAGCTGCCTTATAGTTATCTTCCTATTAAAGATATAAGTAATAATTAACTGTAGGAAATGGATCTTTCTAACATGCTCTAGCTATTCGACTATTATCCTATACTAGCTATTAAGGATATTTCTTCTTCCTTTTTACCTATTTCTTAAGTTATATATATATATAGTAAATATAGACAGACAGGATTCTACCCCGGAATTTTATAATTAGTGTTATAATATAAAAACCAGTTAGACAGTTAAATGCTACTACTATTAGTATTATTTATTATTGCGGTTATTAACGCTGGTTATATTCTAGCCTATAGGTTCTAGTAAACCTCTATTACAACTAATACTAACCCTAAGTTAATAGTAATATAGTCTAATTCTTAATCCAACACCTTAAAATAACTAAACTTAATATACTAAACAACTTTTATATAGTAAAGAATACGTTTAATATATTATTATAGGGGTATTTAGAGAATAGATCCTACCTAATAAATCCCACCCTAGAATTATTAGTTCTCAGTTAGCGCAACCCTAAATACTAACTATATTTGTCTGGATTTTAGTGCAATCTACCGCCCCCTTAATAATAGGCAGCAGCCTATTGTCTAAACGAAAGCCGCTATTACTAATCTATTGACTGTGCTAGCCTCCCTTATAGCCCACCTTTTTACCTCGCTAGTCTCTAAAAGTACTACTAAGTTTACTCCCTCCCTTTTATATCTGGTCCGACCGCTTTCTTACACATAGTTAATTATTCTATATAGCAGCCCCATATAAAGTATAAATACAATACCTATATAGTCTACCCTAGTCCTAAGAGCTAATATTACAATAATAAAGCCCCCCTTTTTAACCTACTTCTCTAGTTAGTCCTCCCTATTAACTAACCTAGTGTAATAATACTCGCACCTAAGCTTGCGAGCTAGCTCCTCACATTGCTTTTAACTACGATAGTAGATTACTCCCTTTATGCTATTTAGCCTTTAAGCTTGCCTTTTATATATTACTAGTACCGTTTCCTTAATCTTCCCTCCCTAATACTACTATACTATATATTGTGTCTTTACTTGTACCGTGCTTGCTTATATATATATAGCTAATAGTATAAGTATAACCTTGCTTAGCTCCTACTCTAGTAGCAAGGGCAGCGTTGCCGTAAGCAGTACCATTAGACACTATAGTAGTTGTAAATTTTAAAGCTCCGCTAACTTTGGCCGCTAGTCGCTTAATATAAATGTTAGATAACACTTATTAATTACCACCCACTAAAGTAATTTATCCCAGTTTAATTATAAAGCATAGTTAAGAAATCCCCAGCTTAATACTATATCTATACTTACCACTACTATAGCTACTAGGTTATTTTCTCCTGCCTTTTATTCTATACAGTCTATCTAGGCCTTCTTTAACTGGTCGGTAAGATTGCCTAGCAGCGCTTAAAACGGTATAATAATAATAGTAATACCTAGATCTTCTAGATATGCTAATACTATAAATAATAAGCTCTTTCCCCCTTTTATTAGCAGTACTATAATTAGTAGCGTATGCCCTACTAGTATAGCCTCTACTCCCTACTTCTGCTTATCTAACTAGAATAACACTTTATTACTACTAAGCGCCTATTACATTGCTCTTTTAATTTGCTTTACCTTATACTCTTTTATTCCCGGCCCTATCTTCTATAAGACCAGCTGCGTACTTAGAGTATCTAACCGCCCTTATATATGCTTTTGCCCTACCTTTACTACCTTTAACTCTCTAGGTCTTGTGTTATCTATACCCCCTACGCCTAAAAACTGGTGCCATGCTTTATTAAGCAGTTAAAATGTTTTTACTAATTGGATGCTTAAGTACTTAATAATATCGCTTAACACTCTATATCAATTAATGCCTATTCTATTTATCCGCCTAGCTAATATCTCTAGCGCGCTTTTCTCCTTAATTTCTGGTTCCTTAACCTCGCTAATATTGTCTTAAGTGCCTACCCTAAAAATCTCGTCTATAAAGACCTATCTGATCGCGATAGCTATATACCAGTAGTTAAGCATATGCAGCTTATTCCTAAGTGCCTATAAAAACCGCGCCTTAATTACCTATATAAGACGGTCTGTCTCCTACGCTCCATACTTGCCAGCCTAGATATAGTCACTCTGGTTATAGCGCTAAATATACTCCGTAAGCCTCTCTTAGAACGGTAGTATATACGCTAGATATAACCCCACTAGCTAACCTACCCTCTACAGCAAAAACCGCAGTATAACCTTTGGCGCGTTAACAAGTGACTATAACTTATAATAACGAGTAATAAACACTACCTATCTATCTATAACAAAAACATTCTAGTTCTATAGAAGCCCATTCTAATGCTAGTATAATATGATTTTAGTCCCCCTAGCCGGCTATCCTACTGTTATATACACCATAAATAACAGCAGCTTAAGAAATATGTTAACTTTTTGTATATATCGCTAGACCTACTATATATGCCACCTTTTCTTCACCCATATTTTCCTATCCACTTTGCTTTATTGTATTTGCTTAAGTATTTATTCTAGCCCGCCGCCTAGCCTATTACTTAACTTGCTTATAAACAAAATGCCCCATTTTGTAAATGTTACGTCGTCCTTAATCTTTTCTAGTAGGATAGCAAACCGCCCTCCTTGCCCGTAAACCTATATTAGCTCCTACTATAGTATTTACTTAGCCTTAGTAACCGCATCTTAAATTATTATCTAAAAGTGTTTAATTATAACTAGCTAGCTATATTAATAGACAATCTTCTTATTTTTTAACCAATAGATGCTGCCTAGATTGTTATAATTTAATATAACTGCCTTGCTATACGCCAGCAGGCTAATTATTGTACTTATTAGGCTAAAAGAGCCGTTAGCTAGAAATTGCTTTTATCTATTAAAAAACTTTGCTCGCTTAATATCTCCTTATATCTCTCTTTCTACTAATAGAAGTAGCTATTTAACCGCAAGTACCTGCGCACAGTAGACTACACCTACAAGCATAAATAAAAAGTTATTTACCGTTTGGAGTCTCCTTAACTCCTTATTAATCCCTAATATAGTAAGAAAGTAAATAAGTCCGCTATTAAACAGACTATTGCTAATATTCCAGAATATAAATAAAGCTAAGAATTAAAGCACCCGTTCTATAATACTCTTCTTATCTTCTCCTACTTATAGCGCATGCTATAGATCCTTTATAAGTTCTTTTTATTTATTCTACTATTAGAAAAGTTCCTAGGCATCTTTAAGAAACCAAGCATTATCCTTATTATTTTCTCCGCCCTTACTATTATTGTTATCTTCTGCCCCCTTATTATTATTGTTACCATTATTATTACTATTCTTATTTATCCCTCTAGTTATGCTATCTATACTTTTGCTGCTAGCATCTTTATTATTATCTATATCTCGCCTAAGTGTGTTATTATCCCCTTCTGCCTCTTCTATAGTAATAAGCCGTAGATAATAACAGATAAACTACTACTAGTACCTAGTATAGCGCTTTTAACTATCCGCGTTTTCTAACTGCCCTATTAGCTTAATATTAACCTCTTTATACTTCGCGCTTCTAAGCTATCGCCTTATTTTATAAGCAAGTGTTAATAGTCTAGATATATATCTCTCCATTAACATATCTACTGCGCTATATACTTACTTTAACTCCTTCTTGTCTTAGTCCGGTAATCGCCTTATATACACAAGATATATTAGATTGCGTTTTACAATATACTCTAGCTAGCCTATATAGTTATACCATCCTATTTAATCTGTCTTTACTACTTCGGCGTCCGCTACCTCTAGCCCCTTTTTATAGTCCTTATTAGCCTTCTTCTATTTACTTAGTATAGCTTGTATAAATTCCTTATCGCCCCTATTATCCGCGCGTAAAGCCGCCTCGCCCTCCGGTTCTGGTATATGTATAGTAAAGTAGCGCTAAAAGCCACTGCTAGTAAAAAACGTCTACACTTTAACGCTTGTTTAATGCTCTTAGTCTTGCCAAGTTAACTTCTATCTGTACTTCTTATTACTATACTTATGTACTCCGTTACGATTTATACTAATAAATCCGCATACGTCCTTATTACATAAAAAAGCGTCTATTGGTTTGTGTAGTATTTTAAACGGCGGTCTAAACGGCAGCGGTAGTGGCATATCCCTTAGGCCTAAAACAGCGTATTCGCTGTACTCTTTAACAATTTCCCTTTATATCTTTTGTAGTATTAAGTAATAGTCACGTAGATATAACCGTAGATTTCAAATTATATAGCCGTGTTCTTTGCATATTAGTACTTTATAATTGGAGTTATAATATAGAAACCAGTCAGGCGGTTAAGTGTTACTACTATTAGTATTTATTATTATTGCTATTATTAATACTATTAACGCTAGTATTAATTTATGCTAGATTCTAGTCTGCAGGTTTTAACAAACCTCCATTATAACCCTAATAGTAATATAGTGTAATTCTTGATCCAATACCTTAAAATTTAGTATACTAAACAACTTTTATATAGAAAAGAATATGTTTAACGTACTATTATAGGGGTATTTAGAGAATGGATCCCACCCCAGAATTATTAGTTCTTAGTTAGCACAACCCCTAATACTAACTACATTTGCCTAAATTCCAGCACAGCCCACTACTTTATTAATGCTGTAAAAAAAAAGCTAATTTTAGTATATTAATATACTAAAAAAAGGCTAATTTTGTTATATTGACATACCAAATATATTAAGAATCGATCTTTTAGTGGCATAAGGCTGGTAAAGCCAGCCTCCCTAATATTATATTATATAGCTACTAGCCTTCCCTAGATAGATAAATTAATAATTATATTACCTTAGAAGCTTAGACCAAGAAATTAATTACGCTAATATACTAATCTCCTTTAGATATTTGATTGATTTCTTAGTTTAAGGCACTTTAGTAAGATTTATATAGAAACCTAAGCTTTTTTAGTAAGGAAAACTTATAAACCCCAATAAAATTAATTAATATCCCCACAACGTCTTTTAAGGTAAAAATTATATCAAATTACTTAGGAGATTTAGCTTTATAGATTATAAGATTTTAAGCTTTTTATACCTTTATATAAGCGGGCCTATACAAAAAGTGCTTACGCTTTTAATAATGGGAATTTTAACTTTAACAAAATTGATCTTAGATTTAGGAGGGTATAGTGCAATTCTAAGGCCTTTAGTATATAAAGTAGCCCCCTAAGATATATCTATAAACTTTTAAAGACTTTATTTTATTATATTATAGAGGAAATCCCCTTATAAAATCGCTAAAACTAAGGTTTTTACTTACACTTTTAACAAAACTCGCCAAAGGCTCTTAGACGTAATTTTGGTGAATATTAGTCAGCTTACTAATAGGCTAAAGA
>Ga0307507_10008640_pt1 | contig 13967 bp, 7 predicted proteins | sample 7_EM_MG_FD_207223 | JGI IMG/M metagenome (GOLD analysis project Ga0307507, IMG submission 207223) | Populus trichocarpa ectomycorrhiza microbial communities from riparian zone in the Pacific Northwest, United States - 7_EM | ecosystem: Host-associated > Plants > Roots > Unclassified | place...
CGCAGAGCTTCGTGCAGAGCCTCCGCAGAGCTTCGCGCAGAGCCTCCGTACGCAGAGCCTCGTGCAGAGCTTTATGCAGAGCCTCCGTACGCAAAGCTTCGTGCAGGTATTATAGGAATAGGAAAGAGAGGCAGGCAAATAGAAAAGCTCTACATAGGGCCCTTTTATCCTTATTAATTGCGATATTTTATAACGTAGTCTGCGGGCAAGTGGGCCTACCAAAATCGCAAAAAACGCGACGCAGCAGAGGCAGCGACCGAGCGACCGCAACAAGCACTACGTAAGTGCAGCATGTGCAAATCATTAGAATATACGGCACGTATATATCCTAGACGTCAGACAACCAGCTAGTAAATAGCTACACCAAATATAATTATTCGTAGTAAAGTAATTTGCTGTATTTACCGTAGGGTAGCCTACTTGCCTATATAGCCTACTTACCCGCAGACTATGTTATATTTTCTATTAAATAAAGGACAAAACCACTCTAGATAATATAGTTTTAGATATACCTTAAGAAGAGAAGACTTCAGATTAGTTTCTAAAGCCATATTTTAAGTTAAAGTGTGCGATCTAATATATATTACGATAAGCGAATTAAAATAAATTGATATTGGATAATCTGGTATCCGATATCGATTTATTTTAATTTGCTTATCGTAATTTTTGGCCACACTGTTCCCTAAGCACGTGCAGCGCACGTGCCTCATGGGCGAGTCACCCCTGGGTTGCCCCAGGGTCGCCCGTACCTTGCGGCTATATAACTATCTACTCAGGTTTCACCTAATACGAATGAAAGATTTAGTAATAAATAGCAATTTAATAAGGGGTAGAATTAATCAAATTAATTAATTAAATTAATTAGTTAAATAGGTGTAATATGGTAAGTTACCTGGGCTTATGTCGACCTGAATCAGGTTGTCTTGTCACCCGACTCAGTTACCTACCCCTTGACTCGGTCACCGACTCAGTCACCGACTCCCTATTACGTACTCCCCCGCCGATCCTGCACCAATATCATGTATATATAGTCTCTTTTCTTTCATAGATCAATCAATACACGAGTTCTTCTTTCCTGATATCTGCGCACGGACTTCAGATCGACAGCTTATAACTATTGATCGGAAGACCAAAAGATAAAAAGAATAATGACTCTGTCTTATTGCAGAGGCCCTGGAGCCTCACTATATACACTAGATAGGAGGTAAAGACTGACGTTGATACTGACGTCGATTTGAAACTGTTACCTTATAGCCAATTGATCGACATTGCTAATAGGTAATGGAAGGGTAATAGAAATAGTATGAAGTCATAAGGTGATAGGCAACTAGAATAGGAACAGGGTAATCATCAAAATCTGACCTGGATCGACAACTCCTCATAGAAACATGTAATGTCGATGTCGGCGGCCCTATTCCGAACCCATCTGTCGAAAGCGTTCTCAACATCATTCAGAATACTAGAATTCTGCTTCAAAGTCTCTACAATGTCCTGACTCATCTGTTTTCGGACGTGCTTCAAGAACCTTACAACCGCTTCTGCATACGTTGCCATTCCTAATCCCCTATAAGGTGTGCCGAGAAACGCGATTGCAATCGTCAAATTGTGTAGCTGCTTAAGATGCTTTTTAGGGCTCGTCCCAGACATACACAAAGCCTTCTTAGTTACGAGATCATCAAGACTGTGCACGCAGTGATCTTATTGGACTGGGGCCTATTTGGAGCTCCAGCGTGGATCCAAATTCGATGTGGATTTGGATTGGGCCTTCTAATTGGTGGATTGGAGTGGATCTTGGTTGATTTGACTCCTAGAGCTCCAGATCTATACCTAATTCGGACTGCGGCTGAGGAGGAATAGAGCGCTAAGGAGTCAATACACAATGTAAAGCCAATTAGCAACTCTCTCGACTCTATCACTGACTCAGTGCGTTAGCCATAGAATCTAAAACACCTGGTCACCCTGCCCCTGCTGTCGCTTCTGCTATTGCGACTCTGCATCTACACTTACTACGTACTGTTGTATCCAACTTTACTACATCTGCGATGGAACGATTTCTGTTGGTACGCCCACCTCTTCCGTCTGCGCCATGAAGGGGTAATTAAGTAGGGTAAAAACTATATTCGATGTAACGCCTTAACGAAGAAATCGAAGCGTACGAGGTAACATATGTCACATATATGGCTCTGGGGTGAGGATCTACAGCTGAAGGAAGTCTATACCACAAATAGTATTACTAAAGGAGGCCTCAAAGGCTCGAGTTGCTGCGTACTGAAAAGCTATAGAGGAAGCCGCAAAGGCGGTAGCAGAAGCTGCAGCAAATGCAACGGCGGAGGCAGCGGCGGAGGCAGCTCCGGAGGAGCAGGTCGGCCGGGTGAGCCAGTAGTTATAGAGCTAGATGGTGGCAAGAGCGAGCCACGATGAGGGCGTATATACTGCCTTTGAGGAGGCGGTTAAGGTAGAAGACCACGAAACTTCTTATTTAGAAGCTTTGTAATTTGGGGTTGATTTGGTACGTTCTTCCTTCCTTACCCTTTTCCTTACCTTCTGCCAAGACATACTATTTATAGTATATAATTGATCTGGAGCCGTATTGGAGTCCTGGAGCTCCACCGCTAATTTACGTTATGGAGTGGATTTGGGGGTCAAATCCACTCCACTCCAGTCCAATAAGATCACTGTGTGCACGACCCAGACGATCTTCCTATCCTTCTTAACTGGCTTCATATCAACCGATAAAATACGTCCCATTTGGGCCAATTGGGTGTCGACACTTCAGCTCACTAGATCGGAATTACAAAGACTGATAGGTCCAGTCCTAGGGGGCAAATATTGTCGAGGGATGAAAACACCTTACCAGTCCAACTCGCTCTCCCGCCAAATCATTTAGAAGCGTTTCCGCATTGTGTCGATCGGTAGTCCGTGTACCTATTGTAAGAAAAGAATGAGGACTCTGTCTATTGAATGTGGTTCTAAGACCTCTATATATACATAAGGAAGGTGTAGGAAATAGGAAAGACAAGGGGGGTAGGGGGTGGCAATGGAAACAAGGGGTAGGTGACCGAGTTAATGACTAAGTCAATGGGTAGGTAGCTGAGTCGGAGTAGCAAGACAACCTGATTCAGGTCGACACATTGTCTTCGCGATTATTCTAAGAAATCGGGCCTTTTGCGTGCATGACATCCGCATCGTACCCGAAGGTCATGATACGAGCCTTTGGTAGGTCATTTCCCAAAAGGTCAAGTGGCCAACATATTCCAAACTTATCCTCAAGCCGTGTATTAAAGGCGTCCCCGGTGAGACCGTGGACAAAAACAATGTCCACTGCCCGCGATGCATTTCCTGGCTCTTTCAGAACCTTTATCCCAAGCTTGTATTTGTATTTGCCAACCAAATCTTTTCCTGGGAATAATTTGTGCTTTTTCTGCTTTGTCTGCTCTCTTTAAGATAACGGTCTTGCAGGTTGTTGGGAGTGGCCCTGTCGATCGGTAGTCCGTGCACCGATTATAAGAAAAGAATGGAGACTCTGTCTATTCAAACTATGAAGAAAAAAAACTATTTATATATAAGGTAGGGGGGTATGTAACTGAAACAGGGGGTAGTGGTACAACCGGAATAGGAACAAGGATAGGGTAATAGGCTAAATCCAACCTGAATCGACAGGCCCGTCACAGTAGCATTACCGTTTAGGGGGAGGTATTGTCGCATCTGTGTTCGCGTTGCTAGCATAGGTTGCGCCATGACCTTCTCCGAGTTCGGTAGCGTTTTGCTGTGAACTGCTCGCTGAAGGTACGGGACCAGTCTTCTTTGCTGGCTGCTGGATGCCTGCATCGGATGATTGAGTCTGTATTTCGTTCTTCTGTTTCCTCTTGTCCCTCTTTCCGCCAAAGATGATCTTCTTGATTTGGCTGAGTGATGGCGGTATGGCGTGGAAGTTGTTGGAAAACAAGCCCGCAACGATATCACGTGATGAGACTTGTGGGAGCATCTCTTGGCAAGAATCTGACCAATCAGACAACTTCGACCGTCGGTCGAAGTTCCTTGAAATCTCTTTAACCACCTATATAGAAAATAAGTAATGCACAGAGTTTTAGCCCCAATAACCTTATTTTAACAGGTTATGAGCCTGATTGTGCGAGTAGGGTAATTGCGTAAGCAGGGTAATCTAACCTAGCGCCCTCTATTAATGCCTAGCTTGTGTTACGGACGCTTTAAGTACAATGTTACAACTACTTGGAGAAGAGTCGTAGGAAGCTAGTTGGTTGATACAGGCACGGTCCAGGATGGATCCGGTGGAACCATATAACGAGGAATAGTAACTAAGGTTACGTAATGTGATTTATGTAATCTATGTAATCTATATAATCCGTAGGATAGAGTAGATAGAGCAGACAGAGTAAACAGAGTGAAGGGATTTCTTAGGAGTACGGTTGTGTATTTAAAGGACCATAGTCCCTACCCAGATAGTTCTCTCTTTATAGTAAATCTTAGAATACAATTAGAGTTAATCTATTAGGCAACTACTCCACTAGTTATTATTACGTTGTTGACTTATTATACCTATATACCCAGCCTATTAATAGAACCCACTGTAGTTCCTGCTATAAGGTTCCGTTATACATTTACTACCAAGGTTATAGTATTAGAACAAACTTGGACAATATGCCACTAAAAGCAGTACTAGTTATAATGGCGTTAACGGGAGCTACAACCTTAGGGCTAGGTAATACTAGTATAGATAATAGGGATTCTTAAGTAGTTACATAAGGTTAGTTATAGGAAATGGTTAATTACTTATAGGATAATAATAGGATACTTAAAGAACGCATTAATAGAATTAGAGTAGTAAAGATTAAGTTACCTTTAATTAAACGATTCTCTAGAGAGAAGTTAAAGCTTAAGGGATTTCTTACGTAAATGCACTTTAAGGTAGTATAGAAAGGAGCGAAGTTAGTAATATTGTTAGATTAAGTAGCCTATACAGGATTGTTCCTAACAGGGAGAGCACTTAAGTGGTTTAAGCTGTATTTTATAGAAATATAGGCTAATAGTATAATAACTACTAACTAGGATATATAGTATATATTTACTAGTTAGAACGGGTTCGCAGAGCAACTAATATAAATATTTGGAGACCTAGAGGCCATAACCATAGCAGAATAAAAGCTTCAGAACTTAGTATAATATACTTTAACTATTAAGTATATAACACAGTTTTAAACACTAGCTATATAGGTTAAGTGGAATGATAGGGCGCTTATGGCATAGTATAAACAGGGACTTAAAGCTAAAGTCTAGGACATAATTATCTTAATAGAAGATGCGGATACTCTAAGGGAGTTAATAGATTAGTTAATAAAGATTAATAATAGGATTTACTAAAGGGAACAAGCTAAAAGAGGGTAAGATAGAGTTCTATAGTTATATAAGGCGTAGAGTACGCAATAATAGATATAGAGTTAAAAACTATAGAATGGCGTAGAGCTAATAGACCTAAGTGGTACCAAAGAAACCTAAAGGTGGGAAAAGAAACTATGGAAACCCAGAGGTTAAGGATTAAGTAATTAAAGGACTAAGAAGTAGAGGCTAAACTAGGGATCTTAGTAGTAGAAGACGTTTAGGCGGACTCTATAGCAAGAAAGATGGTTTAAAGATAGAGCTTATATAAATTGCGGAAAATAGGGTTACTTTATTAGAGACTATAGAGGTGGTTAGAGTAACTATATAGTAAAGGGAACTAGACTAGCAGACGGCACATATATATAGAGGGACAACGGTGCACTATAAGGAACAAAAGAGTGTTTAATTAATAGTTTTGCGTATTGTTATAACAACGCATGCTAAATTTATGAGGACGCTAAGTACGGCGTAAGCTATTAGCCATAGGAGCCAGAGTTAAAAGGACTTTAAGGAACTAGAGAGTTAGATAAAGAACAAGATTAACTCTATAAGCTAGATTAAGATATTATAGCAATATACGGATAAAGATTAGTAGTATTAATAATAGAGTTGGAGTACTTATTAATTAACAGCAACAAGAATAAAAGGGAGGCTAACTGGGAGCACTTAAACCTTAAGGACGTAATAGAAGTAGAGACTAAGACTATTACTAAGCAAGGTTCAGTAACGGATATTATAACACCATTAGATATAATTTCTATTGCTTTATAAGATAATAGGAGTAATGTTTAAAAGAAACTAAGTAAGCAGATAACTGCTAGTACTAGCTTATTACTTAATAAAGGCAAAAGGCCATAGGCTTAAGATTCTTAAGAAGAGATGTAAGAAGCTTAAGACTCTTAAGATAAGATAAGATATACCTAAGAACCCACAACAGATAAAAACCAATGGGAAAGGGTAGTAACTTAGTTTAGTAATAAACAAATAAGTATAGGACGTAAGTTTAAGAACTATAAGTTTAGGGAACAAATAAAAACGTTAGCAATTCTAGGTAAACGCAGTGTTTAGCCTAAAGATTAAAAAGTTAATACTAGGATTAAAAAGTAAGATAACTATAAGGATCTAGCTGCAAGACGCAGAAAATAAGAAACTATAGATAAGTTTAGGACAAGAATTATTATATAGTAAGAGCAAAAGCTAGACAAGAGATTAGCTATACTAGGTTATATAAGGGACAGAGCACCCATATAAAGAGTTACTAATAGGCCGAGTATAGGGATACCTAGGGCAAAGTAGTTAGATAAACTGGAATAAAAAGAGGATCTAGATATTTTAACTAGGTTTAAAGAAAGACATACTAAAGGATGTTATGATGTAGTAATAATAAGGTACTTTCTAATGGATAGACTATATACACTAAACCAGTTGTATGGAAAGTGGTATAGGCAACAACACAACGATAAATAGGGAGATTTTTATATATAGCTAGACAAAAAAGTTGTCTAAGACCAACCCATTATGGAAAAACGCATGAGTTATATTAAAGGAGTATTAATTATGACGTTAAGGAACCTAGAAGAGAGGTTTAAGGATTAAAGAAGTGAGCGACAAATCTTAGTACCTATAGCAGAGATACTAGTGGTTAGGTCAACTAGGTATAGGTTTAAACTTAAGGATAAAAATAAACCAAGAGTTAACCTAAAACATATAGCGTATTATACACTATTGTGGATAGCTTGTATAGATAATATATGTAATATATATAGAGCACCTAAAGATAAGAACCAGAAGTACCTATTAAGGATATATTAGGCACTAGAGGAAAAGCGGTTTAGGAACGCTAAGTATATACATAGTTAGCACCTAGTAGAAGTATAAGGTTAAGGGGACTTAATACTTTAACTAGGAAGATTCCTTATAGAAGAATACCTAGATAGATAATAGTGGTGGAAGTGCCTAGAGAATACTTATCTATAGCATATAGAGGAAAAGAAATAAACTAAGTATTAGCTAAAGTTGGACCAAGTATAGGTAGGATTAAGCAGCTAATAGTTAGGAAAAGGGGAGGTATATAGGACTAGAGGGAACTAGTGTTAGAGCCTTAGACTCTTAAAGGAATTTAAAAATAATACCTAAATTTAAGAGCTAAGTGGCAAGATTAGTAGTTTAAAGCATTAGTAGATAGTAGAGTAACCAGAAACCACATATCACTAAAGGCAGTAGAAAGGATGGGGTTATTATATAGATAGAAGAAATACCTATATCCACTTATAACGATTTTAGGAGATCAGATAGCCTATAGAGGAGGTATTATTAATCTTAAAACAGGACCTATTTAGATAACTATTAAAGGGAGACTAGTTAGAATGTCTTTTAATATCCTACCGTTAGAATAGGATAAGGCGATACTAGGAATGCCTTAGTTATAGGAGTACAATCCAAAGATTAATTAGGTTATAGGTTAGGTTAATATTAAGGATATATAATAACACAAAGTGCGACAGTAAACCAAGTTGGTATAGTACTAAGTTAGAGTGACATATAAGGAGACTAAGCGAGGCTTAAGTTACGTACTAAAAAGATACCATAAGTATGGTAAAAAGTTATGGTTACTAGAAAGTAAAAAGCTGTTAGAGTATATAGCTTAGGACCATAAGATAGAGTTAGAAGAAGGAATAAGTCTAAAGTTCTTTCTAATCTATAAGCTTATTAAAACAGAGTTAGTAGCGCTTAAGGAGTTTATCTAGGAGAACTTACAAAAGGGATATATTAGACCATTACAGTTATTAGCAGAATATCCAGTATTATTCATCCCAAAGAAAAATGGAAAACTTAGGATGTGTATAGACTATAGATAGTTAAATAGTATTACTAAGAAGGATAGGTATCCTTTACCCTTAATTAGCAAAATCTAAGATAGGATAGGCAATGTAAAGATCTTTACAAAGATAGATCTAAGGTAGGTGTACCACTAAATTAGAATTAAGGAAGGCGACAAATGGAAGGCAGCCTTTAGGTCAAAAGAAGGACTATATAAGCCATTAGTTATGCAATTCGGGCTTATAAACGCACTAGTAATGTTCTAAAAGCGAATTAATAGTATATTAGGAGAACACCTAGATGAATTTGTTATGGTATACCTTAACAACATTATTATCTACTTAGAGAGTGAGGAAGAATATAGAGAACACATTAAATGGGTCTTAAAGAGACTATAAGAAGAATAGATGCCAGTAGTAATTAAAAAATGCGAGTTCTTTACCAGAAAAACCAATTTTGTTGGATTTATTATTAAACTAGGCTAACTCAGTATAGATCTAAAGAAGATTAAGGCTATAGTGAATTAGCAAGAACCAGAGAACGTTATATAGTTGAGATTATTCCTAGGGTTTTACAATTACTGTAGAAGGTTTATAGCGTAATGGTTATAGGATATTAAGCCATTTACGCGGCTAACAAAAAAGGAAGAACTGTGGGTATAGGGAAAGGAGCAACAGGAACTATTTAAGAGAGTTAAAGAGTTATTTACCTAGGAGCCAGTTTTTAAGATCTATTAACCAGGTTTAAAGACGGTTGTAAAAATAGATACATTAGACTTTGTACTAGGAGCGTGCTTCCTATAGAAATATTAAGATAGATGGCACCTAGTAGCATACTATAGTTGGAAGATGACACTACCAGAGTTAAACTATAATATCTATAACAAGGAGTTGCTAGGTATAGTTATAGTACTTAAGGAATGGAGAGCATTCTTACAAGGTATAGAAAAACTATTTATGGTTAAGACGGACTATAAGAACCTTATAGGATTCCTAACAATAAAGGAACTCAACCAAAGATAGGTTAGATAGGCGGAAATGCTTGCAGAATACTATTTCAAGATTTAGTATACTAAGGGTATAGATAATACACGAGTAGACGCTTTAAGTAGAAAGGCTAAACTATAAAACAGTGAAAAGCTATTAGGAGCTTTGTTACAAAAGGATTAAGATGGATTAATTAGGTATAATTATCTAAAGATTATAGTAACCAAGGAAAGTTAGATCTATAAATCACTAGAGAGTAAGTAGATATAAAAGATCTAAGAAGTATAGGCAGAGGATCTAGACTTAGAGCAATATATAAATAGAGAAGCAACATATATGCCTAAGTCTATCGCAGAAGAATTTGTTAAGGAATTCTATAAGGGAATAATATAAGGACATAATAGAGCTATAGGCTTAGTATTAAGACTTTAAGAGGAGTATATTATTTAAGGAATCTGGGGACTAGTAAGATAAGTTATAAAGGAATATCTAGATTGCTAAAGGAATAAACCAACAAGGTATAAGCTGTATAGAGGGCTATAACCTGTTAAGACACCAGGAAGACTATAGGAGGTTATATTATAGGACTTTATTGTTAAGTTACTAAAGTTAAGAGATCCTATTATAGGACAAGATTATAACGCGATTTTAGTAATAGTGGATAAGCTAATAAAGTGGGGATACTTTATAGCATACACTAAAGAGATATTAGCAGAGGATATCGCTAGAATCTATATAAAAAAAGTGTTTGTAAGATATGGAGCACCAGATAAGATTATATCGGATAGAGATCTAAGATTTGTAGCAGTATTTTAGGAAGTGTTTCTGGCAGAACAAGGGGTTTACATAGTAATATCTACAGTGTATTATCCGCAGACGGATGGATAAACGGAAAGACTAAACTAGACACTGGAGCAGTATCTAAGGCATTATATTAATCACGTACAGAACAATTAGGTATCGTTACTACTAGTTATATAGTTTATATACAATACAATACTATAAGAAGGAATGGGGACATTACTATTTAAGGCGAATTACGGATATAAGCTAAGAACATCGTTATCGCCATAATAAGTAAAAAAGACAAGTAGCACAGCTAAGTAAAGAGTGGAGACGTTAATAAATCTTTATATAGACCTTAAAGAAACAGCTAAACTAGTACAAGAATAAATAAAAAGGTACTATAATGCTAGGAGATCTAAGGGACCAGATCTTAAGGAGGGGGATAAAGTATGGCTACTATATAAAAACTTTAAGAGTTGACAACTAAGTAAGAAGTTGGACTATGTTAGACTAGGACCTTTTAAAGTTAAGTAAGGAATTTTATTGGTCACGTATAAGTTAAACCTACTAGCCAAAATGAAAATCTACCCTATACAGCATATTGCAATGCTAGAGCCAGTATACGGAGATATTAAGCTACCAGTCTACAAGGTAGATATATATAGAGAACAGGAGGAAAACAAATAGCAAGTTTTAAAGATTATTAGTTACAAGAACATAGATAACAAAACATAGTATAAAGTAAAGTAGATAGGCTATAGTGAGACTACCTAGAAACCACTAAATAACCTAGAGAACGCTATGGGAAAGGTATAGGAGTATTAGAAGAAAGTAGGTTAGGTAATATTAACAAGGAAGGATTACTGAAGAAGGAGTTACCTAAGGGGGACCTAAAAGGAGCAATTGCTGAGCTACTTAGAGTTGTTTCCCTTGCAGGAGGAGAGCCAGTTCTTTTGTTACCTAGCTTAGACAAACCCTATTAAACTAGTTTCTACTCCTTGGAATAAACCTTTTTACGCACTTTCTTAAGATGAAGTAGACGAGCGTAAGTAAAGGCATAAGCTTTAAGGGTATAACACTCCTTATCTCTCACCCGCTTAGCGTAAGCGTGGTCTTTATCCTAGAGATAATAAATCTTGCCTAAGGCACCGGAGAGCTTAGCGTCAAGTTTTACAGCGGTAGATTAAACATAAGACCCTATAATAAGTTACTTAGGGAACTTAAAGACTGTTAAGAGTTATAGGACGCGTATACTTAGCGTTAGAGATAGAGCGAACATCGCAAGACGAACAAACGTTTGCTTTAGTACACTCCGAATAAAAGGAAGGTTGTTAGGCAGTAGGACTTGCCAATATAACACAAACCAACCCCTCTTTCACACAATAAGAATATAGAGACGGCATTACCTCACCTAGTAATAGTATGGAGGAAACCGTATGCGTATAATAAAGGGTTAAAGAAGAAGAAGGAGCTTTAGGTATAATAAGTAAGAATATTAACTAGATTAATTAGACGGATATTATACCTCTAGTAAATAACTTGGAGATGTTAGGAATTTTTAAGGACAAAGATAAAGAGGAGGGAGATAGTGTTACGGACGCTTTAAGTATAATGTTATAACTACTTGGAGAAGAGTTACAGGAAGCTAGTTAATTAATACAGGTATAGTCTAGGATGGATCCAGTGGAACTATATAACAAGGAATAGTAACTGAGGTTATGTGATATGATCTATATAATCTATATAATCTATGTAATCTGTAGGACGGAGTAGATAGAGCAGACAGAGTAAACGGAGCAAAGGGATTTCTTAGGAGTACGGTTGTATATTTAAAGGACCACAGTCCCTACCCAGATAGTTCTCTCTTTGTAGTAAATCTTAGAATATAATTAGAGTTAATCTATTAGGCAACTACTCCACCAGTTATTATTACGTTGTTGACTTGTTATACCTATATACCTAGCCCATTAACAGAACCTACCATAGTTCCTACTACAAGGTTCTGTTATAGCTTATAAATAGAAAGCAAATATTAGAAAAATACCAGAACTATAAAAAAGGAAATATATAAGTCCCAAATCTAGAAATATTAAAGAAGTTCCTATATAAAAACTCCTATAAACTTTATAACGACTTAAAGCCCCCTTATATATACTTAGAGAAGTTCCTATATAAATAGCCCTATAAGTGTAGCTATAAGTCTAAGCCCCCTTATATAACCTAACCACCTCTTCCTACTATACCGGAATAGATAAATAACCGCTATATATAATAAATAGAGAAAGCACTATAGAATAACATATTTATATTCTTAAGGTATAAATCTATAAGTACTGTGGTCTTAAATACGACTAATAGTCACTAAGGTAGCACGCGTTCTAGGTCCCTAAGTGTTAGAATATAAGGACAGCAGTTACGTGGTTATGTATCGTTGTCGTGTCTTTAATTAATCATCCTTATGGTAACTAATTAGCCCCCTACTTAGGCACTGCAATCCTTATAATCCTTTGCTATTAATAAGAAGAACAACCATTATACTATCTACGAATCGTAGCTACGTGATATCCCCTTATGTAACCAACACTGATTAGTAGTTAACTTTACTATTATACCACAGAACAGCTAGGTATTACTAAGAAGAGACAAGCCACTGTACCAGTGCTACTTGTGCTAGAGGAAGCTGTCTTTTAAGGTCAGAACTAGTCCTAAACCTTAAATAGAACTCTTCCACAAATCTAAGGATTTAAAGGCTAGAACTGGTCCTAAGCCTTTCTAAGATTACAGATTCTTGCGTCTATTACGCAGAACAACACGCTTTACAAGTCTTCGCGATTTAAGGCCAGAACTGGTCCTGAGCCCCATAATTACAAATTCTCGTCACGAACGCGTACCAAACCACAAATGCGTACCAAACGACAAATACATATCACGAACGCGTACCAAATGACAATCCCTACACTAATAACACTTCCCTTCTTCTGAAAGCATGGCTACGGCTATTCCAAACGACTAGAGAGACTCCTTACCACCAGGGGTAGCTATATACGCGAAACTCATTAATAAAAATTGGGACAAATTTACCCTTAATATAATAACTTATACCGCAAAACAAGTTAATGGCTTTCTCCTATATTATATTATATTCTACCAAAATAGATACTGGGCCGATTTATAGCTGTGGGAGTATTTTAGGGAAGATTTTGTAGGATGGACTGCTGATACCTAGGCACTTGGCAACGTTAATATTGTTTGGGATTTTTAAGACTTCCTTTATAGGAACGGAGTATATATTGTTAAAAACGGTAACCCAATTACTAGCAATATTTAGGCCGTTATTATTAGTATAGAAGAACTAGTATGGACGGAAGCTAAGATTATACGTTAACTACGGAAACTAAGAACCAACCGATATTCTTTAGAAGGCAACTTTAATTCGTATTAAAACCCCCAAAACGCTAATCTCCTACTTGGTCCTCCTCCTGCCTAGTAACATCCGCAGCAATCTATTCCAACTGCTGCACTACAAGTTGTCCCGATCGCTGCACCGCCAGCTACTCTAATCGCTGCCCCCACTACCCCACAGCAGCCGCAGCAACTGCAGCAGCTACACGTCCATACACCACCTGCACCGCTAATACAGCAAGCTCCATAAGAACCACCACAGACAACCTCAGGCTATTAAACACCTTAAGTTCCTCAGCCTCAAGTTCCTTAGGCTGCCATATCTCAACCCGTGCCTTAAGCTCCGTCCCACCAGAGATTCTTAACCTCATTTAACTTAAGCGCCGAGACGTTTCCTCTAACCCCTACCGCGACTAGATAACCGGCACAACAAGCCAGATCTGTGAATGATATCCCAACCCACCAGCAGCAAGCTCGACAAGAACCTCCGCAGCAACCTCCGCAGCAATCTCCGCAGCAATCTCCGCAGCAATCTCCGCAGCAATCTCCGCAGCAATCTCCGCAGCAATCTCCGCA
>Ga0307507_10008641_pt1 | contig 13966 bp, 11 predicted proteins | sample 7_EM_MG_FD_207223 | JGI IMG/M metagenome (GOLD analysis project Ga0307507, IMG submission 207223) | Populus trichocarpa ectomycorrhiza microbial communities from riparian zone in the Pacific Northwest, United States - 7_EM | ecosystem: Host-associated > Plants > Roots > Unclassified | place...
CGTACGCAAAGCTTTGCGCAGAGCCTCCGTACACAGAGCTTTGTGCAGAGCTTCGCGCAGAGCCTCCGTACGCAAAGCTTTGCGCAGAGCCTCCGTACGCAGAGCTTCGTGCAGAGCTTTATGCAGAACCTCCGTACGCAAAGCTTCGTGCAGGTATTATAGGAATAGGAAAGAGAGGCAGGCAAATAGAAAGGCTCTACATAGGGCCCTTTTATTCTTATTGATTGCGATATTTTATAACATAGTCTGTGGGCAAGTGGGCCTACCAAAATTGCGAAAAACGCGACGTAGCAGAGGCAGCGACCGAGCGACCGTAACGAGCACTACGCAAGTGCAGCATATGCAAATTATTAGAACACACGGCACGTATATGTCCTAGACGTTAGACAACTAGCTAGTAAATAGCTACACCGAATATAATTAATCGTGGTTAAGTAATTTGCTGTATTTACTGTAGGGTAGCCTACTTGCCCAATAGCCTACTTACCCGCAGACTATATTACATTTTCTATTAAATAAAGGATAAAACCACTCTAGATAATACAGTTTTAGATATACCTTAAGAAGAGAAGACTTTAGATTAGTCTCTAAAGCCATATTTTAAGTTAAAGTGTACAATCTAATATATATTACGATAAGCGAATTGAAATAAATCGATATCGGATAATCCGGTATCCGATATCGATTTGTTTTAATTCGCTTATCGTAATTTTTGGCCACACTGGTTAATGTTCCTGATTTCGCGCACGGGCCACATCTATACGGCCGACAACGGTGCAAGGGATAGAGGGTCCCAGGGGGTCCCCTCCTAGAAAACCTTATCTCTATATATATTAATTAAAGTCTATATAATAAAGCTCTAAATCAAAGCTTTGGGTTAATTAATTGGCTTATTTATTATAAACTTGGGTCAAAATTTTCGTTGGGGGAACCAACGATCCGCATATTTGACAAGATTAGAGAAGCCTTTAATTAAAGATATATGCTTTTCTTCTTTCTTTAGGTTCCTCTTTATAGCGGTTACTAACCTGCTTCCTCGCCAGACTCTCTAGATAGTAAGAAGGAGCGCCGAGATATATAGCTCTGTCATTACAGGATTGCAAAGACTTATGCAAGATCTAATAAAACGGACTGAATAGTATGTCCTCTTATTTCTTGGCCCTCCCCAAACTCATAGATGAAACCCTTCTAATTACGCTTAAACCATATCTTAGATGCTCGCCAGGATTGAGCATGATTTTCATTCTTTTATTTGAACTTGCAGGCATCAGGGAGTCATAATGAAAAGCTACAGGCATTTTTGAGGATATTTCGATGCCTAATGCTTGGGAATTAATTGCTTTATATGGAAGGCTCGGATTATATATCGTATATTATACCTTTAAATCATTCCAAAGGATTCCAGAATTCTGCTAGCATAGCATCCTTAATACTCTAGCTAATATGCAAAATGGCAGGTGGTCAGCGGATCCCGACCACTTGGCAGTATCAAGTGCGTTCTTCAGGTGACCCAAGGAGATTACTTCTAAGATATATGTTTCTGCCTTAGGTCATGGCGCGAGTGTGAGCAGACTGTCGTCGCTTGCTTATTTCAGCTTGTTGTGCAAGACTACGGCATAATCCCTATTAGTAACAGCGAAATTACAGGTGGAGGCCGTGCCTTACGAGGGACTTGTTATCTCAGTCAGGCAACAGGTCTGTTTTTAGGATGCTCTAGCTAAGCACACGGATTCTTCATAGTGTCTAGACACTGGGTCAAGTAGCAACGACTATGCTCATTTTTGTATCCATACTTAGCTGCCGCCATTGGCGAATCTACTACTTGTGGGCACGAGTGAAGCACGCCTCTCTTTAGACCACAAAAACCTTTAAATCTGATTGGCAATCACACCACACCCCGGCCATGAAGAATGCATCCTCGAGAGTGCATAACTTATCTCCAACTGTATCAAGCTTCGTGCGGCATCGCACGGTCAGCTTCGCAACGTGATGGATAATATAAATCCATTAAGCGCCTAATGTAGTATAGCAGGCATTTCTTGGGGTGATGGCTGATGTCGCATATGCAGCGTGCTGTCCAATGATTTCGGAAGATATACATCCACTCTGCGGCAAGAGGCCAAACAATGGGCCCTTTCGGTCAGCTAAGTATAGACGGGACAAAGGTCAAACGGGAACGACTCAATGCCCCTGCAACAGCTGGTGGCTGGTTCAGCGGTTCCTCAAGCAGTGTTTCAGGTACTGCCCTACAAAGCTTGGCTTACTAGATACGCGGCGTTCCACGATTTATTAGCTGGATAGCTTCTTGCTAGTACAGCGGGTTGCCCTGTTCGCGTCGCCAAAGAGTAATGTGAAGACCGGCTATGGCAAAGGCGCATTCGCTATATCAGGCCTCAACTCCAGCGCAACATGCAAGGCCACTCGAATTTCACAGATCACGGACAGAAATAACAGGGCTAGGGAGAGCCCCAGTGCTACTGCTGGGCGAGGTTTTCTGCAGTGTGAGACATACAAGACGGTTACACCAATGAAATGGCTGGAGTCGGGTGTAGTCAAATTGTGGAACAGAATCCCAGAACCCCAGCGGCTAGCGCTTGGAGGGCAAGCTCCCCACTGCCAATTCCTGCCTCTTCTGTATCCAAAGCTGTGCCTGACCGAACTGACAAGATCTTTTCGAAAGACATATCCTCATACCATCGCCTATCACCTCCCGTCCTTGCTCGCTGTCGCGCATACGTCGAGACTAAACGCCGTTCCGCTTCGAACATCAACCCCGCCATCCCGCCGCGCCCGGGGTCCACTCCTAGTGATAACACCTCCCAAGAGCAACTGCAAGCAACCTAGGTATGTCGTAACCTGCAGACAGTCGGTAACAGTTTTGGTCGTTTATAAGAGTTGCCTATGCTGTTCTTGTAAATCTACCCGGTTGTTAACCTACTTTTCTTTGTAGACCTCTACAGCGCCCTGCCCCGCTGGTGCATCCATTCCACCCATTTGCACAGACTCGTTACGCGGACGGACCGGCTGGCTGCATACCACGCCGGTATCCTTTTGTAGCGCTTGCCTTGTGCACGCGCAAACGTGAAGAAAGGTCTGCCGAGTCGAACGAGGTCCAGCAAAGCAGTTACCATTTAGATCACCGAGGCCTGCCACCCACCGCATACCGCACCGATTGCCTTCGAATACATAAAAGAATAAGGGCGTTGGAGTAGAGAGAGCTTTGAATTGAGGGGACTCGTTCGAAGGCCTTGCCGTATTAGAAAGGAAGTGTCAACTTCCAGCCTTGATCTGGTACGTGGAAAGCGGTGTGCTCCGAGAATATCTTCTCCAGGAAGCGGTACACGTCATTCTTACTATGGTTGTCGGGTATACACTGCGACTGAAAACGGCAGTCAATTCAAGAAGCGCAATTTCTTAGTGCAATTCAGCTTCGCCGTACGCGTCATACATTTTTAATCTTGCTCGTTGCAAGGAGTAGGCAAAACTTAGAAAAATATTTTTTTTACCGAGAAGATCATCCTTTGGGCCGAATCATCTGGGCTCTGCGTGGTGTTGCATTCTTATGTCGGCTTTAAGATAATCTCGTTTATTCAGCTTTATGATATGACCTTTACTAACGAGACAATGGATTGCAGATTTTACCGAATTTCCTTTCAGCACCAACTTTTATCGTCTTGACTACAAATTCCTTGGTTGGATCAGCGAATCCACTTCACTCAAGCAAAATCAGCGAACGCGCTGAGCTGTCGGCCTTGGGAAAGCCAAGATAGCGCAAACGCGCATATTTTTCACTAATAGACCGACAAAATGTCTCGTGCACCAGCCTCGGGCAGCTCGAGGAAAATTTCTTTCAATGTTTCTGAGCAGTACGATATCCAAGACGTGGTTGGAGAAGGAGCTTACGGAGTTGTCTGGTCAGTCTTCACGGAAGGAATTGGCTCGATTAATGCATCAATGAAGGCCATAACTGACGGATCTCTCAGTTCTGCACTCCACAAGCCTTCAGGGCAGAAAGTTGCAATCAAAAAGATTACGCCTTTCGACCACTCAATGTTCTGTCTACGAACACTTAGAGAGATGAAGCTTTTGAGATACTTTAATCATGAGAACATCATCTCCATTCTTGATATCCAAAAGCCACGCAACTATGAGACTTTCACAGAGGTCTATCTCATTCAAGTGAGAGCGACTCGACCATTCCGGCAGAGAAATGAGCTAATGATGCACAAAGGAACTAATGGAGACTGACATGCATCGAGTTATCCGAACCCAAGAACTCTCCGATGACCATTGCCAATACTTCATATATCAGACTTTACGCGCCTTGAAGGCGATGCACTCTGCAAACGTCTTGCACCGCGATCTCAAGCCCTCCAACCTTCTCCTGAACGCAAACTGCGATCTCAAAGTATGCGACTTCGGACTTGCAAGATCCGCAGCCTCAACCGAAGATAACTCCGGCTTCATGACGGAGTATGTCGCTACCCGTTGGTACCGTGCGCCTGAGATCATGCTCACTTTCAAGGAATACACTAAGGCAATTGATGTATGGAGCGTGGGATGTATCTTAGCAGAAATGCTGAGTGGAAAGCCGCTGTTCCCAGGCAAGGACTGTGAGTTTGGTTAAACTTGATCAACCGAAGTTTGTACTCATTTAATTCCCTAGATCATCACCAGCTTACCCTAATTCTTGATGTCTTGGGCACGCCTACTATGGAAGATTATTATGGCATTAAATCACGCCGTGCCCGCGAATACATTCGCTCACTGCCGTTTAAGAAGAAAATCCCCTGGAAAGCCATGTTCCCCAAGACTTCCGACCTCGCGCTCGATCTGCTCGAAAGGCTTCTCGCATTCAACCCAGTCAAGCGCATTACAGTTGAGGATGCTCTCAAGCATCCATATCTGGAGCCATACCACGACCCAGATGACGAGCCTACAGCAGACCCTATCCCAGAGGAGTTCTTCGACTTCGACAAGAACAAGGACAATTTGACCAAGGAGCAGCTGAAGCGTGAGTAATCCTTAATTCTATTTTAATTCAAACTACCGCTAAATTAAACAGTCCTCATCTACCAGGAGATTATGCGATAAATCCATCCTTCAACACGCCCTAGTTGGCTATGCCTTTAGATGTTTTTGGCATCAACTTAGGCAATTGATAATAGGTGACAATTTTTAATCGGCCGTACGACTCGTTTTAAGGATTTTGGGTGCACTTAACCCTTCTCATATTGGAACTAAGGGTCGTATGATCATTAAATTGGTGAAAGCTGGCAGCTGGGTTGGGAATAACGCCATAAATAACCCTTGCATTGGCGTGGTTAAGGGTTGAGGAGTCCTTCTCCAATCAATCGGCAAATGTGTTTCATTGGGTGCTTCTCTATTGGTTTTTGCTACGATATGCGCACGCGCCCTCTAAGGAAAGAGAGGCGAGGCTTACGATGTCAGGTATTAGGACATGTAGGTGGAGAGCGGGGATGCATTGCTGAATCTCCTATGTGGTTCATCTCGTTTCATTCTCGGCAAAAGGAATAGAGTGTGGTAATTGAACCGGATTTCTTGCTTTGTGATGAGACGTGTGGATCTTTGACTATAAGTATGGATAGAAAGTCAGCTAATCTACACATCTAAAAATATTGACTTGTAGCCAGAACGAAAATTCCAATACAACTGATAAGAAAGCACTATAATAGCTTCCGGTACTTACGCTTTCGGCGTCCGATCTTCCCCATTGGCCCCGGGTCCCTTACTTCCACCAAATCAACTATAACGAACAGTACCGTACGATCGGAAGTCGGAATCCATTCTCCTGATTGATTAATCTACAAGGCGAAAGTTTATCTATCTTCCCAAGTCTTAAGCTTTGAACAGCTAGCCCCTAAATCATCGCCCCAGCTCTATTTTCACCATGCCACCGATCTTCATCTTTGTTTTTCTCTTCCCATCTCACCTGCCAAAACCCCCTAAAGTTTCTCTTGTCTTCCCTCTCATGCCAACTTACCCTGGCCTCCATTCTCGTCCCCATCCCTTGGCGCGTTACTTTCTGTCCGTCAGCTGGGCACAGCCTGTCTGCGCCACGCTACCCCACCAATGCTTATCTGACGCCTGCAATGGCCATTACCTCCCTATATCTAGTTTCCGATTGTCCTTTTGGGATGCCATAGAGCGTTCCTTTCGTCGTCTTTTGTGGAGGCTCCAACCCATGGACGCAAGCATGGAGAGTGTAAGGAGGACAATACACACGATTGATATTATCTTATCATGACTGGGTGACAGGGAGACGAGAGGCAGTGAAGTTGGAAGGGTGTGGTTGGCCGGCTATGCCACGGTGGTACAGCTGATTGAATTGAGATTGAAAGGGCGACCTGACGCCGGCAGTGTCGTGTATCGGGAATGAATACGGCAAGAAGAGCGGCATCGCGTTAGAAGGTAATCTGACTATCTGGCGGCTAGTTGTGCGTTCGCGGCCAGCCTGGCTAGAGGTGATACTACTTAGCTGTCTTCGAGACATGTTTGGTTGGAGAATATTGGAGTATGAGGTAATATATCTGTGGGTTCTTTAAAGTTTACCTATTTACCCTGACACGACGGGTTGCTTGGAACACTATTACCTTGTCGGGAAGTTTAAGGAGTATGAATGCTTATCGTTGCAAATTTGCGAGAACAGTGTTTGTGAAGTTTAAGTTGAGTATGATATTATACATACCTATGTACAGGTTGCCTCGTGCGGAGGATTTCTCGGCGCCCCTTAATGCGTGAGTGGAAATTCTCTAACCGTGGCGCCGCCATAGTTTTAGATAATAATACAGATACCCTAACAAGAGAATATTCAATCACACTTCCCATCTTTCCAACCCGCCCGCCACCGCTCTTCCCATATATCACAATCAAACCTCTCCTTTCCGAGTTTAACATTAACAGCATTGTGCGCCTCGCACATCCAGCGGCCAAACTCATCACGCGAGCTCACTCGAGGCGCATTGCGGTCCTCTTTGAGCCACTGTTGGAAGTCTTGCGCACATGTCCAACATGGATAAAGTTTTGAGAATGTGGATAAGAATCGCGTTGTTTCTTGTTGCAGTTCTTGAGATGGACGAACTGGATATGTTGCAGTTATTGAGTGTAAGAGTGTCCAAGATGAGTGGCCCAGTTGTTCTACGTCTGGCGGACAGTCTGAAGGCTGCTGAAGGTCTGAGGCGGCTCCGGCCGGCGGAGTTGCCGTAGTCGCTGAAGTGGGATCTTGAGTCTTTTGCTTCGTTATCGCTGCCCACGATGCAAAGGATGTACATGAACGACACCTATGATACAGAACTTGTTAGCACGGTCATAGAGATTAACATACCCACACATTTAAAAGTGTTCTCGTGGCTCGAGAAACTCACGGCTTGCCATCTGCGCCCAGAACAACGCCTTTAGGGAATCTCTTAGGCGGCGAATTGGCATGATCACCACTTTCTACCGTCTCCAAAGGCTGTCCTGGCATTACTGTAGTCCTCTCTATATTCCTCTCTATAGTGCCAGAGAAAGGTGGGAGTTTAGTTCAGTGGATTACAAAGGCACACCGGTAGCTTCGACTTTTGTAGTCTGTGCTTTCGCTCGGCTTTGAGGAACCAGGGTTTCTTCCGTCATCACTTTATCTCGACGAAGATGCTAACCACCACTAATCTCTTCGAGAGCAACTACCAACGTTATGAATGTACCCATTGCGGCTAATACACTAGGCACGATTGGTGCAGTATGTAAACACCTCGAAAATCAAAACAGTCACTGAGTTTGCTTGGCACAGATATGTTGGTCGGTTCAAGTATGCCCGCGCACAGCACGCCGATGAGTAAATAAGCAATTGGACTAAATACTGTTCAGCTCATACCACAAATTATTATTAATTACCGGAGGCAAAATGCAATCGGGCTACAGCCCACGATGATGATGCTATGGGCTTGGGCGGGAGTTCCTTTAGGGGTCTACAACATTGTTGAGAATTTTAATATTGCTCTTCGCATTCAGCCCCAGATCCTGACCTTTCTAAGTCTGATAACATGGATTCAGTGTTTTTACTATCAGAAGGTTTGTTATTTTTGCCCCCATGAATACAAATTTAAGTAATTGCTGATTTTCTAAAAGCACTGGTCAATATCACATGCTCTAGCCGTGGTCGTCCCAGTCGCTTCACTTATGGGTGGAATACAAGCAGCACTCATCATTGCGCTACGTATATCTCACTCCGAGCATATTCAATGGCCAATAATTTTGATGGCGGTGCTATCGGCCAGCCTGCTCGCTGCGGGAGTGCTCCGTCATTACTGGGATATCTATGTTCATCGTACCGTTCGCGGCATATCCTTTATTTTCGTCGCTATCGATGCGGCAGGCGACTTGTTCTCTCTTGTCTCCGTATTGTTCCAGCCAACCCTTGACGTCTTCGGACTTGTTATCTATGGTACAGAGCTTGCACTATGGATAGGGGTATTTGCCTGCGGTGGATATTTCAATCTTGTGCCTTGGGTGAGAAAGAAATTGGGGACATCAAAGTCGAATATATTGGCGAACGTTTCTCCGAGGATTACAGGCCGCAGTCAAGGCATTGAACAAATCGCCCTACACGATTTGCCATCGTCAACGTCGATATTTCGGACGCCTTCCGGCGAAATTGCGGCTGCACGTGCTAGAACTAGTTTCTAGAAGAGCAAACATTGATGACAGCGAAAGTCGGGTGACAACTACCGAGGGAGCCGCGGACTGAGTGCTTGCTCCACAGCAAGCAGACTGTAGAAAATCCGAAAGTGCCAAGAGAAAGTACGTTAATAACCAGAAACATCATCTGCATTCCAAGTGTGCCTCGGACTCTCAGTCAGCCTGGATCGGTAAGGTATTTGTAGCGTGCTCTATAGGGATTCTGAGATGCTGTCTGCATCTAATCAGGTACGATCATAGTTGCTTCTGTGCCGAGCTTCATACTTTGATCATTTAAGCTGTTTATTCACCTAAGCGAAAACGCGTGACATAATTTGCTATTTGTCAGTGACTATAAGTTGGGGTGAACCGCAGAACCTCATTTTGCTTTATCTTGCTCTTCCTTCTTCCGCCTCCTTTGTCATTATTTCCTGAACCTCCACTCTCACCTTCCATTTGTAGCATCACGGCCACGCCATAAACCCCAAATCCTCAAGCCCATCTTCGCTTCCCCATACAATCTACAGTATCGACCCATCAAGACAACTTAGGTCCATTGTATCATAAATAGAACTCTCCATTGTGTGCAACCCACAGCCGCTATGTCTCCTCACGCAGGTAAATCGCAATATCGCCTAATAGTGCGCGTACTAGAATACGTACTGACATTGTCAAAGTTGGCCAGAATACTCCATCGCCCTCTCCGATTGATTCAAAGACTTCTCGCTCTTGCGCCGACAGCTCTGCAAGCGTATCTAGCAGTTTTCTCCCTGTACCCTACAACACCCCTACCACTCGCTCGCTAGCCGGCGATGTTCAAGAGTCATCAGTGAACCTCCAAGCCGTAACGCAAACTTTGGACGCTGTGCAGGAAGTCCACAATGAGGCAGCTGATGATGATCATCCTCCTAGAGTGCCCGAAAACACACCTTGCCACGGGACACCCAATTCTCACCTTCGCGCTACTTTTCACAATTTACCTAGTATTGATGAGAAGCTCGAGAATCTGCCGTCGCCGGTGATAAGCCCAACAAGCTGCACTTCGCGCTCACCACGCTCCTCGATTGCGGGTGAACAAGGTGAGCATTTTGGCCTTATTTCAGTTGCTCTTGGTAGTCCTCGGGACTTTGCCAATGCCAATCCCCCCGACAAGGCAACCATAGGCTCACTACTAGCAGCTTCACGTCCGGACACGATAACGCCAGTCCATTTTCCGCTTACAGTAGAGAATCCAGCCAAGAATTTGGATGATGTGAGAGAGCACTCTGATTGGCATGAAAATATTGAGGGGGACCTCGATAGGGATTTCGTGCGACTAGCAAATCTAGCGAATGACGACTTCCAGAGAGACCCGAGTATTACAGCTGCAAATCACTATCATCGGAGGCTACTAAAACTGCTGTCAAATTCGAATCGAAAGTATATAATCACAGAGCTGGGTGAGGCAGTCGTCTCCACTATGGCAGAGCGCGGCAGCCTAGCTAAGGTGAAGCCAAATATGGTCACAAATTACGAGTTCCAGATCCTGAAGAGGAAGGTTGGTGATGTGGAATCTGTGCTCACCACTTTACTAACACTACTTGCAAAGGGTGGCGATGAGGAATTGGTCGATTTAGGCAAGAAGATGGCAGAGTTGATGAAGGGGTATGTTGAGAAAACTTGATGCTAATCACAAACGCGAAGAGAATAAAGGCAATGGTGGTTATTAGAGTTGGATCAGGTGTTTCAGCAATGTTTCATGTTTAATACCCGCCGGGCAGATCGCCAGTTCACTCTTAAGCATGGCCAATCATTGGTTTTCTGACAATATTTTTGTTCGTTTCCCTTTCACGTGTGTTCATTTCCCTTTCACATGTGCTCGTTTCTATCAGCTCGTTAGGAGGCAATACTAAGATATGAGGTGTACGACTTCGGCGAGGCGTAACGGCTGTCATTGGGCAATCGAAGACATATTCCTTGGTGCGAGGAGCATGCCGGAGAAGCATGGCTTAATGAGAGAAAGCTGAGATGTTGGCCACCTGCCTGTCTCTAGCGTTATGCACGTTCGAACTCATAGCTTAAATCTCCATCACGAGACTATAGTTACATATAAAATAATATCCTGGATAAGCTGTGGAGAGAACTCAACATTCAAATTATTGTCATTACCCTGGAGAAACAGTTTTGCTTCCAGTCCTGCGTACATACTCAAAACAACAACCTACATCGCAGTCCTCACACTAGCAACCTGCAGCAGCCCTACAAGACCTAAAATACCTGCTGCGGGCCTATCACCGGTTTTAACATACCATCCGCTGCTCCCAAAATAAATAACACTGATCAAGGATGCGATCGCCAAATCAATCGAATCATTGAAGCCATCAGTAGCCCACTTCCAATTTACCAGACCTAAGTGTAGTCAATTTAGCTGACAAGCGTTCAGGTCGCCTGATTTTAATCGAATACGTATGACCAATTAATAAAGGAGATAGAAATAAGCTCACCCATCATAGCAAAAAACACACTCCCCTGATACCAACCGGATCTTGCCGCTCCTAGAAGAATTGATGGCAGGCGACGGAAGGCAGGCTCTTGAAACATGGGAATACCTTTGACCTGATGGCGGTAGTTAAAATTAGAAGTGGTCACCGGGATTAAAGACGTTGAAGATACAAACAGTATGAGCAAGTGAGACCAAGACATGCGCGATTGCTGTTGTTTGGAGCAGTTTGTTAGGAGCCATGTTCAAGAGTTGACTTAAAAATTGATTTAAGCGCCTTGAGTAATTCGAGCGAACCTTAAACAGTATTTCCTGATTAAGGTCAGAATTGAGATGATTTATTATTGTTGGAGATCGAGGGGTAAGGCCGAGTAGAGTTATATAGTCGCCGAGGTTTCGGGCAAGTAGAACGAGTCAGAAGTAAGATCTAAGGGCTAAAATACAAATTTCTAGAGCACACTATGTTAAAACAGTAGATAGATATTATCAATTAGCCAAAGATGCCTTTTGGAATTTTTACAGTATTTCTAAGGTGCGGATTGTACTGAATCATCCGTGTCTGGTTTAGCGCCTGCCTCCAAGTCAGTTAGCCGAAGGCTTCGGATCAATCGCTCGCGAAGCTTGATGGTTTTTTTTTGACAACCTTAAGTTCAGAGACCGTCGAAGAGGTTCGCTACACATCCGCCCTCTACAATGGACAACTCACTGCCAGCGCTTTTGTCTACTCTGACGACTTCCCTCGATTCTGCACTCACCGTTCTACCTGATGAAACTGCCATCCTACCACCCAAGGAAGGCATATCCCTACTTGACGTCAAGAACGAATTATTACTCTCCTACCTACAAAACCTAGTATTCCTCATCGTCCTAAAGCTCAGGTCACAGCTCATATCCCCAGCGTCAGAGAAGCAAAACAAGGATGAGCCATTGGATATTCATGATAAAGTAGTGAAGAAACTTGTGGAGCTACGGGTTTATCTAGAGAAAGGTGTTCGGCCTCTTGAAGGCCGCCTAAAATACCAGATCAACAAGGTCATACGTGCAGCAGATGATGCAGCCCGATCTGCAGTGCTGAACTCCAGTGAGCACCGCCAGCGATCGCATCATACGCCGAAACAAAAACAGGATGAAGATCCAGAGGCCTCGGAGGTCGACCATATAGGAGAAGAGTCTAGTGGCTCGGTATCATCAGATGAAGAGATTAATGAACTGTCGTTCCGGCCAAATCCTGCTGCTTTTATTCGAACAAAGCAACCTACAGCTAAGGCGACTCCAGATGCCTCAGCTAATGATGGTATCTACAAGCCTCCTCGCATTACACCGACAGCACTTCCGACTACAAGAGGTCGGGAAGAGAGAGGAGCGCGCCGGCCTGCGAAATCGGCAACTCTTGACGAGTTCATTGCTACGGAGCTTTCAGCAGCGCCAATCGCTGAGCCTAGCATTGGGAGTACGATAGTCTCTGGAGGCCGACACACAAAGTCAGAAAGGGAGCGAGAAGAGGAGGCAGAGCGACGAACATATGAGGAGGCAAATTTCGTACGGCTGCCAAATGAAAGCAAAAAGGACTGCGCTAAGAAAGGCCACCGGAACCGTGACGGAGGGTATGGTGGTGAGGAATGGAGGGGGTTGGGTGCAGGGTTAGACAGGATTGACATGTTGACGCAGAAGAAAGGCGGCACGTCCGGAGCGCTGGAGAGAAGTCGTAAGCGTCCAATTCAAGACGGACCCAGAGGCACGGGTGCCGAGTTCGGGGAGAGGTTCGAGAAAAGGAGGAAGATGCAATCCAGAACTAGACGAAGGTGAAGGTCGTGTGAGATTTTTACTTAGCCGCCGGCCCTCCCTCCGATGCCGTCATGTCGCACCGCTCCTGTATGAAGTAGAATAATTGCAGATTTAAAGATTTTTCAAGATAGGGAAGGTAGTAGATCCTTTCTTGGCAGCAGGCCTGCCTCATTTCCAGATGGTGTTCTAACTGCGGGCAATGGGAAAAAGTTTAATATTTTCCCTGATAAATGGCTAGGCCCTTACCATATTCTGCCAATTTGGCTATTGTCGATCTCCCTCAAATGAGCTATTTTGGGCAAGCAGGGCTCTCGTATCTTTTACTATCCGAAACTTCCATGGCAGAAATCTGAGTATCTCAACTATCCACCAAGACTATGTCTTGACACTTCGATTCCGGCAGATTTGGACAGTGATGTTTTGAATTTCAGCATTGTATTGCAATATCCCTTGCACCCATATCGTCCCTAGAGATGTGGCCCGCGCAGTGATAAAATCTTACCCAATACAAATCGATAAAATATCGGTATTGCCAATATTACTAATATTCCGATAATATTGCAATATCTCTTGGCACACTAAAAATTTATACTGTACCTAAAGGTTGTCTTCTATCCATATTGTAACGACTTAGTATAAGGGGTATTATTTAGGCTAAATAGTATTACTAAACACTTAAAGTAACCGTAGCGTGTCTTAAACGCGGTCTTCTATTTATTTCCTTTTTTAATATAAAGTCTATAGTACGTGTCGCAAAGGTTTAGCTTTTTAAATATCTTTTCTATCTTAAAAGGTAGTAAAGAAGAAGCTATATAAGAATATCTAAGACTAATAGAAAATCTATAAGAATTCTTGTAACAGTTCACCAGCACTGCGCTGAGACACAAGATCGTCGCCTGAAAGGCTCCGAGACATAATCGACGCTACCCTCGTATGTCTCGGATACGGTCAAATATTGAGTCATAGACTACGGAGTTCCGGGTCTACTTTCATGTATTTAGTTCACTTGATTTCCATAGATTTACA
>Ga0307507_10008642_pt1 | contig 13963 bp, 13 predicted proteins | sample 7_EM_MG_FD_207223 | JGI IMG/M metagenome (GOLD analysis project Ga0307507, IMG submission 207223) | Populus trichocarpa ectomycorrhiza microbial communities from riparian zone in the Pacific Northwest, United States - 7_EM | ecosystem: Host-associated > Plants > Roots > Unclassified | place...
CAACAACCGGTACGCCGCGTACGGCATCTCCGTCATCCAGACTCTGCCGAGCCGGTTGCGCACCGAGCCGGCGGCTGTCGCAGCCGAACTGGTCGCCGCCTACCGGGCGGCCGCTGCTCGCCGGCGCCCGGAGATCCGCCTGATCGGACGTCCCCAATGACGCGTTCGGGACGCCCAACGTCTCGTACGCGTCGTTCGGGACGTCAGGAATCGGCGGAAACCAGCTCCGAGAGACGAGTCGCCAGGCGGGGGCCATCGGTAGGGGTGACTGTCACCCACGAAGCCCCACCACGTCCCGGCGAGGAAGTCGCGCAGTAAGCGCCCACATCGGTGTCGAACCACGTCAGCCCACCGGTACGACGAACCCGGCCATCGCTGCCCCGGACGCGCACGTTGAACTGACCCGCCGAGTACACCGGGCGCGCCTGGATCGCCAGGACCTCCCGCAGCTGGGCCGAAGAAGCCGCCGAGCGCGCGCCCGGCGACGCGAACACCGGGTCCTCGACGCCACCCGACAAGACTGTCGAAGGAAGACTGACGCCGTGTCCCGGGCCGGGGCTCAGCTCCGGCAGGACGTCCAGGATGGCCGTGCACAGTTCTGCGGAGCGGATCCCGTCGAGCCCGATCGTCTGTTCCGGCTGGGTCGCGAGGACACCGGAACGGCCGCGAATCGCCGCCACCGCACGGAAAGGTGTCGAAGCCGTCATGTCCGCGAGCGCCTCGCAGGACACGAAGGCTGAAGCGTCGGCGAGCACAGCCAGCCTCTCCTCCAGCGCCGGTTCGAGGCGTGAGCCGTCGTGAAGTCCGCGCCCGGCAAGGTTTTCGTACACCGCCTGCCGCACTTGCGCCCGCTCGGAATCCGTCGCGCCCACGCTGCGCACGGTCAGCGGTTCCGGCGGGCGCCCGAAACCGAGGTCGGCCCACAGGACGTCGAAGGCCGACGCCGAGACGCGGATCAAGCCGGGCCGCCCAGCGAGGGCGCCGAAAAGGCGGTGCGCGGCGCGAGGCCGTGCAGGGCCGTGTCACGGGTGTTCATCACGTCGATCGCCTTCTGCCGCGCGGCTTCCGCTTCGGCGCGGCGGGCCTCCATCTCGTCGGCCAGGAACGCCAGCGCCACGATGTTCCCGCTGCCCGCGGCGTCGCGGATCATCGCGGCCGGGTCGTAGGCCACCGGCGGCGGCATGTCCGCGCGTGCCCGCGCCGCCACGTCGGCCTGCCCGCCGATCGACTCCCCCACCGTCGAGGACACCGCCGCGGAGTGCGCGAGCCAGTGCGTCGCCTTTCGCAGCACGGTGCGCGCCGCGTCGCCCGCTTCGCCCTGCCAGCTCTCGTGCGTGCCCGAGATCAGCTGCGCGAGGTCTTCCGTCGAGTCCTGCAGCCGACGGGAGAGGTCCTCCCACCGGGCGCCGACCTCACCGGCGGCGACCGGGTCGTTGTCCTGCGCGACCTCGGCAGCCATCGCCTCGTGGCTGTAGGACTCGTACCGGGCGGCGGGGGCCGGGGGTTCAGCGGGCACGGCGCACCTTTCGGGGTCAGGGGAGCTTGGGTTCGACCAGCCCGGCCACCGTGCCCGCGCGGCGGCAGGCGAGCGGGGTGTCCGAGAAGTTCGTGTTGCTCACGTCGATCTGCACGTTCGCGGAGTCCCCCACTCCCAGCAGCACCGCGCACGTGCCGTCGGCGGCCTTGCGGTCGGCCACCTGCATCGCCTGGTGCGCGCCGACCTTCGTCTTCGTCGCCGTCTTCCGGGCGACGTCCAGACCGGCCAGCCCGACCTTGTCGTCCAGGGTCACGGTGACCCCGAAGGTGCCGGGCACCGTCCAGTCACAGGCCCGGGTGTCGGCGATCGCCTTCGGTTTGCCCAGCACGGAGACACCGGCAGTCGAGCGATCCGTCACCGAAAGCAGCGCGCACGGGTCGAGTGCGGCCAGCGTCCCGGGCGCGGCGGACGACGGCGGCACGGACGCCGGCGCGTGCTGCTCGACGACGGGTTGCGGCGTCTGGCCACCACAAGCGGCGAGGGGCAGCACGAACACGGCCCACCAGAGTTTCTTAGCCACCGACGCAGTCCACGCCTTCCGCCGCTGTCTCGTCGGCGTGCTGGAACTTCTTCAGCGCGTCACCGATCTTGTGCTTGAGCGACTCGAGCTCCTTGCCGAAGGCGGTCAGCTGCTGCACCGCGGACCCTTCGCCGCCGATGCCGTACTCGGCCATGAACTTCCCGATCTCGGCGGCGTACCCCCCGCCGAGCGGCACGGTCCGGCCGAGGACCTTGGCCTCGCGGACCATCTCGCCGACGATGTCCTGCAGCTCGCCGAGCTTCGCGTAGGCGTCGGTCGCCACTTCGGGCGCGACCGCGAACCCGCGGACGTCGAACGGTGGCTTCGTTCGCACCTCGCTCATGCGGTTACGCCTCTCCGTAGCCGGGCGACCTCGCAACGGAGCATACGACTCAGCCTGCGGGGGATCCAAGGGGGCGGAGCCCCCTGGCGGGGGTCTGAGGGTTCGACCCCCAGGCAGGCACCGTTAACGGGAGCACCCGGAAACAGGCGATCAACCACCCAAATGGAGTATCGTCGCTGCTTGCACAGGGTCACCAGTCCGGCATCGGAGGGTTCTCACCCTTAGTTCGCCCGAGTTTGACACACTGAATGTCAGGCTGGTCGCTGCGCGCGATGAGCGAGGGGGCCGACCAGGGCCCGGCAGTGAGCAAGCCACGCGCCACCAGGAGGTCGAGTGACGTCGAGAATCCAGTCTGCGACGCCCGGTTCGGGCGAGCAGGCCGCCGAGCATCCGCACTACCCCGTTGCGGACCCCTCGGCCAACGGCCGGCAGAACGGCCGGCCCGGCAGAGTTTCCCTGGACGAGCTGCACGACACCGCGCGCCGGATCGCCGCGAACGTGGAGCGGGTGCTGGTCGGCAAACCCGACGTCATCCGGATCGCCCTGGTGACCCTGCTCGCCGAAGGCCACCTCCTCGTGGAGGACGTGCCCGGCGTGGGGAAGACCTCGCTGGCCAAGGCGCTGGCCCGCTCGATCGACTGCACGGTCAGCCGGATCCAGTTCACCCCGGACCTGCTGCCCAGCGACGTCACCGGCGTCTCCATCTACAACCGCCAGTCCGGCGGGTTCGACTTCCGGCCCGGCCCGGTGTTCGCGAACATCGTGGTCGGCGACGAGATCAACCGGGCCTCGCCGAAGACGCAGTCGGCGCTGCTGGAGTGCATGGAAGAGCACCAGGTCACCGTCGACACCACGACCTACCGGCTCGAAGAGCCGTTCATGGTGATCGCGACCCAGAACCCGATCGAGATGGAGGGCACCTACGCGCTGCCCGAAGCCCAGCGGGACCGGTTCACCACGCGGGTGTCCATCGGCTACCCCGACCAGCAGGCCGAACTGGCCATGGTCGACGAGCACGCCGGGCACAACCCGATGAACGACCTGGAACCGGTGTCGGACGCGGAGACCGTGCACCGGCTGATCGAGACGGTCCGCGGCGTGCACATGGCCCCGGAGGTCCGGCGGTACGCCGTCGAGATCGTCTCGACCACCCGCCAGGTCCCGGAGATCCGGCTCGGCGCCTCGCCGCGCGCGACGCTGCACCTCGTGCGCGCCGCCCGGGCGCAGGCCGCGCTGTCGGGCCGCGACTACGTCGTGCCGGACGATCTGCACACGGTCGCGGTCCCGGTGCTGGCGCACCGCCTGGTGCTCACCACCGAGGCACACGCGGCCCGACGCTCGGCGACCGACGTTGTCCGCGCGGTCCTGCACCGGGTGCCGGTGCCCCAGGGCACCGGTCCGGCCCACCGCCCCTAACCGGCTCGACCGGCCGCAGAGATAGAGGACCGCATGCTGCGTGCACTGTCCGGGCTGACCACCCGCGGCCGCTGCCTCCTCGCCGCGGGACTCGCCGCGGCGGTGTGTTCGTTCGTGCTCAACGAGCGCGACCTGCTGCGGGTCGCGGTGTTCGTGGTGGCGCTGCCGCTGCTGGTGGCGGTGTTCATCTCGGCGTCGCGCCTGCGCATCGGCGCCGCCCGGGCGCTGCGCCCGGACCGGGTCGCGGTCGGCACGGGCGGGGAGGTCCAGCTGGAGATCTGGCGCAGCGGGCGCCTTCCGGCCGGCGAGATCCTCCTCGAGGACGGCGTGCCGTACGCGCTGGGCTCGCGGCCGCGGTTCGTCGTCGAACGGCTCCCGCACGACCGGCGGGTCGCGCTGCGGTACCCGCTGCAGCCGGTGCTGCGCGGAATCCAGCAGGTCGGGCCGCTGCGCGCGACCATCACCGATCCGTTCGGGCTCTGCGAGTTCGAGCGCGAGCTGATCGGGCACTCCCGGCTGGTCGTGGTGCCGCGGGTGGTCCCGTTGTGGGGGCTGCCCAGCGGCGCGGGCATCGGCGTCGGTGACGACGGCACGGTCCGGCTGCACGCCGGGCAGGGCGAGGCCGACGTGATCGTCCGGCAGTACCGCCAGGGCGACGACCTGCGCAAGGTGCACTGGCGCTCCACCGCGCGCCGCGACGAGATCATGGTGCGCGTGGAAGAACGGCCCTGGCGCGGCGGCACCACGGTGCTGCTGGACCACCGGGCCGCGGCCCACCACGGCGCGGGACCGGCGGCCAGCCTCGAGTGGGCGGTGTCCTTCGCCGCCTCTGCCGCGCTGCACCTGCGCCGGTCCGGGCACCGCGTCCGGCTGGTCAGCGAGCACGGCCACACCATCTCCGACGCTCCCGGCGAGGGCGGCGACCACTACGACCACGTGCTGCTCGACGCGCTGGCCGCGCTGCAGCCGGCCCACCAGCGGGACATCACGCTGGCCGCGGACCCCGGCGGCGGCCAGGAGCTGATCGCCGTGCTCGGCACGGTGAGCTCCGACGCCGTGCAGCAGCTCGCGCAGTACCGCCCGCGCGGCATCCGCAGCCTCGCCGTGCTGCTCGACACCCCGTCCTGGACGGCGGGGGTATCGGCGCCGGAGAAGCGGGCGGCGGCCACCGACGAGTCGGCCGCGCTGCTGCGCGCGGCGGGCTGGGGCGTGGTGCTCGCCGGGCCCGCCTCGCCGATGCCGCAGGTGTGGGCCGACCTCTGCCAGGCCGGTGCCCGCCGCGGCACGCTGATCGGCGGCCCGCGATGACCGCGACCGCCCAGCGGCAGGTACACACGCCCACGCCGCGACCCCCGCGTCCCGCATCGGCCTGGCGGGCCAGCGTGCTCGCGCCGGTCGCGGCCGGGGTCGCCACGCTCTGCGCCGCCACCTCGCTGACCAGCGTGGTCGGTGGGCTGGCCTGGTTCGGCTACCTCTTCGTCGCGGTGCTGCTGATCGCGGCCACCGGGCTGGCGCTGCGCTCGCTGCAGGTGCCGACGATCGTCGTCGGGCTCGCCCAGCTGCTGGTGCTGCTCATGCTGATCACCGGCGCGTTCACCACGCACGGGATCCTGCAGATCATCCCGGGACCGGACGCCTTCGACGAGATCCGGCAGACGCTGACCGCGGCGGCCGAGCAGATCCGGGTCGGGCTGGCGCCGGTCGAGGGCACCCCGCCGATCCTGTGCCTGGTGACCATCGCGATCGGCCTGGTCGCGGTGCTCGTGGACACCCTGGCCGTGGCCGCCGCGGCGCCCGCCGCGACCGGCCTGGTGCTGCTGTGCGTCTACGCCGTCCCGGCCGCGCTGGCCGACGAAATGCTGCCCTGGTGGACGTTCCTGCTCGGCGCGGCGGCCTTCGCCGGGCTGCTGGCGGTGGACGGAAGCCACCGGCACCGGAGCTGGCGGACCCGGGAGGCTCCGGGCCGCAGCGGCAAGCAGGGCGTGCTCTCGGCCCCGGTCGCCGTGGTCAGCGCGGCCATCGTGCTCGGGCTGTTCGGCGGGGCGATCACCTGGGTCGGCACCGTCGGCAAGATCCCCTTCGGCGCGGGCGCGGACGGACGCGGCTCGGGCTCCGGCGGGTTCGGCATCCAGCCGTTCACCGAACTGCGCGGCATGCTCGACCAGGGCACCAACGGCGAGCTGTTCCGGGTCAGCGGGCTGGGGCAGGACAAGAAGATGCTGCGCGCGCTGACCCTGGACACCTACACCCCCGACAAGGGCTGGGGACTGCTCAACGACGGCAAGTCGCAGCAGGGCAGCCCGGTCGGCCGGACGCTCCCGCTGGCCCCCGGTGACGACGGCACCGGCGTGGGCCGCAACATCCGGATCGAGCCGGTCAACTGGCGCGACAACTGGCTGCCGGTCTACGGCGCGCCGCGGATGATCGACAACGCCGGTGGCAACTACCTCTACAACCAGGTCAGCGGCACGATCTTCACCACCAAGAGCGAGGTCCCGCCGACCTACACCGAAACCGCTTCGCTGAGGGAACCGACCGCCGACGAGCTGCGCGCGACGCCGCCGGGCGAAGACCTGCCCCCGGCCTATACCCAGATCGCCGACGTCGACCAGCGCGTGGTCCGCCAGACCGAGCAGCTGATCGCCGGCGCGTCGAACGACTTCGACCGGGCGAGCGCGATCTGGCGCTACTTCACGGCGCAGAACGGGTTCGTGTACGACACGAAGACCGCCGACGCGACCGACAAGGACGCGCTCACCGACTTCATCCTCAAGGGCAAGCGCGGGTTCTGCGAGCAGTTCGCCTCGGCGATGGCGGTCATGCTGCGGGTGGCGCACATCCCGGCGCGGGTGGCGCTCGGCTTCACCCCCGGTGTCCCGGCGCCCAACGACGTCAACACCCTGTCGATCGGCACCCAGGACGCGCACGCGTGGGTCGAGGTGTACTTCGGGGCCAAGGGCTGGGTCGCGTTCGACCCCACCCCGCTCTCCGACGGGCGCGGGATCACCCCGCCCTACCTCAAGGCCGACCCGAGCAACGGCGCCCAGCCCAACGACACCCAGGAGGTGCCGAGCACGGCGGCGTCGAGCGCCCCGGCCACCGGCACCCCGCGTGACCAGGACCCGAACCAGCCGCAGAACCAGGCGGGACAGCAGGGCTCCGGCATCGCGCCGTTCTGGTGGTTCGTGCTGTACGCGCTGCTCGTGATCGCGCTGCTTTCGACGATCGGGACGGCGATCGGGCTGATGCTCTACCGGCGACGGCCACAGGCCGATCCGGTCGACCCGCCACCACAGACCGGGCTGCGAGCGGTGCTGCAGAACTGGCTGCCGCTGATCACCACGGCGGCGTGGATCGCCGTGATCGGCCTGCTGGCGTGGTTCGTAGCCTGGTGGTTCAGCGTGATCGTGATGCTGATCCTGGCGATGCTGGTCGGCCCGGCCGCGGCCAGGGACGTCGGACGGCGACGGCGCCTGCAGGCGATCGCCGCCCACCGGCCCGGTGCGGCCGACGCGGCGTGGAACGAGCTCCTCGCCGAGTGCGCGGACCGCGGCGTGCCGATCCCGGCCAGCGACACCGTGCGGGTCGCGGGTCAGAAGCTGGCGAGCAAGCACCATCTCGACGACGAGGGCAAGGACGGCCTGCGCACCGTCATCGGCGTGGTGGAGCGGTCCTGGTACGGCGAGGAGGCCACGCCGGACCCGACGCTGCGCCCGGCGTTCGACCACCTGCGCCGCAGCCTGCACCGGAACGCGCCGATGTCGTGGCGCGGCCGGCTGTTCCCGCGGTCGATCTTCAAGCGCCGCGACTGATCAGCTGAAGGACGCCTTCAGTGGATCCAATGCAGTGAGGGACGCCTTCAGTGGATCTAGTGCACTGAAGGCGTCCTTCAGCTCATCGGTCACGATCCGTCATCGGGGTGCCGGACGGAGGCTGGGCACGTTCCGAGATCTCCGAAGATCCGCCTGAGGGCACAAGAAGATCCGCGTCCCACCCGATGGGCAGGACGCGGATCTCCGGGGTTCGAGTGGCGCTACTGCTCTTCGAAGCGCTGGCGGAACCGCTCCTCCATGCGCTGGGTGAAGGAACTCCGGTGGCCGGACTGCTTGCCGCCGCGTGAGCTCCCGCTCTTTCCGTCCCCGTCGCCGCCCTGGCGGATCGACGTGAGAGCCATCACCACACCGAAGAACATCACGAGGAAACCCAGCACGCTGATCAACGGGATGTCGGCCACCCGGAACTGCGGCACCACCACGCCGAGCACCAGCAGTGCGACGCCCACTACGAACAGGGCGATGCCCTGGATACGCCGTCGGCGAGCGGGGCGACGCAACCGGGTGCCACGCACCGTGGATGCGAACTTGGGGTCCTCGGCATAGAGCTCGCGCTCGATCTGATCGAGCAGCCGCTGCTCATGCTCGGAGAGTGGCATCTTTCCTCCTCCGGCACAGCTGTCGCGGGCGCCGGGCCGCGCAACGTCCTGGACCCAACAGCCAACCCCAGGCGGGGCGGCACTGTCCAGGATACGAGCCCGGCGCTCGAAGGACTACCCGATCCCGCATCCAGAAGGGATCGAATTGGGGTAAATCCGGATTGGAGGGGGTTGACACACCGTTACCACACGCGATTCAGGGCTCCCGGGGTGCCAGGAGTGACGCGGGCCGCACCGCGGCGGCCCCGAACTTCGACCGCGCGACGTCCGCGGCGACCTCGGCGTCGCGCCAGCGGGGCGCGGGCGAGGAGAAGGCCAGCTGCTCCCCCGCCTCGCCGCCGTCGAGCCCCTCGACCCGGATCCCGATCAGCCGGACCGCCCCGGTCGGCGCGTGCTCGGCCAGCAATGCCACCGCGACCTGGTGGATCTCGCGGGCGACGTCGGTGGCCGAGACCAGCGTGCGGGCCCTCGTGATCGTGTGGAAGTCGGCGAACCGGACCTTGATCGAGACGGTCCGGCCGCGCAGCCCGCGCCCACGCAGGGTGGCGCCGACGCGCTCGGCCAGCCGCAGCAGCTCCAACCCCAGCTCAGCGCGGTCGTGGCGGTCGACGTCGAAGGTGTGCTCGGCGCCGATCGACTTGTCCGGCGCCTCGGCGACCACGGCCCGTTCGTCGACGCCGTGGGCGAGCCGGTGCAGATGCTCGCCGACGGCGTTGCCGACCGAACGTTTCAGCCGGTCCAAAGGGAAAGCCGAGACGTCGGCGACGGTTTCCAGGCCCAGCCGGCGCAGGTGCTCCTCGGTCCGGGCGCCGACACCCCACAGCGCCGAAACCGGTAACGGGTGCAGGAAGGCCAGCGTCTCGGCCGCCGGGATGACGACCATGCCGTCCGGCTTGGCCATGCCCGAGGCGAGCTTGGCGACGAACTTGACCGCGGCGACCCCGACCGAGCAGCTGATCCCGTGCTCGGCGGCGACCCGCGCGCGGATCCGGGCACCCAGTTCGGCCGGAGTGGCGCCGAGCCGCCGCAGCGCGCCGCCGACGTCCAGGAAGGCCTCGTCCAGGCTCAGCGGCTCGACCAGCGGGGTGAGCTCGCGAAAGATGCCCATCACGCCGCGGGAGACCTCGCCGTAGAGACCACCCGTGGGGGTGATGCAGACCAGCTGCGGGCACAGCCGTTTCGCGGTCGAGAACGGCATGGCGGAGCGCACCCCGAACTTCCGCGCCGGATAGTTCGCGGCGGCCACCACCGCCCGCGGCCCGCCCCCGGAAACGACTACCGGCTGGTCCACCAGCTCAGGCCGGGTCCGCAGTTCGACGGACACGAAGAAGGCGTCCATGTCGACGTGCAGCATCCGGCAGCCGGTGTCGTCCGGCGACGGCTCCCCCGGCTTCACCCGGAAGCGGCCCATCCCACCCGGCAATTCAGCGTTACGCCCCACACCCGGGGACGCTACCCGCCCCCTCCGACAATTCCGGACACCCGTCCTTTGTGGACAGCCAGAGCCCGAAGTCCGTGAATGGCACATTGAGGGTCTTTACGGCCCTCAATGTGCCATTCACGGACTTCCGGCACCGCGCTCGGCTGTGATCGGCACCACGACCGCGGCTAGGCTGCCACCCGATGTTGGGATCTTCGTGGCACATCCGCCCACCGGACGGCCGGGACCGGCCCGCCGACGCCGGTTCGCCCTACCCGCAGCCCGTCGCGGCCCGCCTGGGCGGCCTCCTGCTGACGATCGGCGGCGGGCTGGCCATCCTGCTGGTCGCCACCGTGCCCGGGTTCGTGCATGGGCATTCGGCGCCGGCGCTCGCCGCGGGCGGGCTCGCGTTCGTCGTCGGCGTCTGCTGCATGACGTGGGCCGCCCGGGTTCCGCACTGGTTCGTGCGCGGCATCGGCCCGCTCGGCATCTTCCTGATCGCCGGGTCCTCCGTGCTCACCAAGACAACCGGGGACGGCAGCGAGCTCCTCTACCTGTGGCCGGTGCTGTTCACCGCCTACTTCCTCTCGCTGCGGGACGCGATGTGCACGGTGGTACTGATCGCGGTGACCTACCCGCCGATCGCGATCTGGACCCACGGCACCCTGGGGATCTCGCCGTCGGTGTACATGATCGGCACGTCCATCGTCACGCTCGTGGTGACCACGAGCCTGCGCCGCCAGGTGAACCGCACGGTCGCGTCGGTGGCGCGGGAGGCGCGCACGGACAAGCTGACCGACCTGCCCAACCGGCGGTCCTGGGACGACGGCCTGGCCGGTCTCGTCGCGGGACAGCCTCCGCTATGCCTGCTGATGATCGACCTCGACCGCTTCAAGCGGCTCAACGACACCCACGGACACGCCGCCGGCGACACCGCGCTGGCGCTGGTGGCGGGGGTCCTGCGCACCCAGACCCGGCAGACGGATCTGCTCGCCCGCATCGGCGGCGAGGAGTTCGCCGTGGCCCTGCGCGATTGTGCCCTCGAGGACGGCATGAAGCGGGCGGAAGAGATCCGGCACGCGGTCGAAACCCGGTCCGTCGACTGGATGTCCCCGCTGACCGTGAGCATCGGCGTCGCGGCCCGCAGCACCGAAGCGTCCACCTGCGAGGAGCTGATGGCCCGCGCGGACGCGGCTTTGTACCAGGCGAAGCGATCTGGCCGGAACACCGTGCGGACGCTGTCCGACGCCCGGAACTAGCCCGGGCGGCGCGCCAGGGCGTGCAGGCGGCCCGCGATCTCGCGCAGCTCCGGAACGGCGGCCGCGGCCAGCTCGAACTCCGCCAGCTCGTCGTCGCGGACCCCGCCGGGCACGATGTCGGCCACCACCCGGTCGCCCTGCAGCAGCGTGACTTCCAGGCCGGCCGCGACCAGCTGGGCGCGCAGGCCTTCGGTGTCGAACCGGCGCAGCACCGTCTCCCCCGGTACGACGCCGTCGTCGAGCAGTTGCCGGGCCTCGGCCAGCCGTCCGGCGAGCGCGCGGTGCAGGACCGCCGCGTACCGGTTCGCGACCAGCACCGACACCGCACCGCCGGGCGCGGCCGCGGTCGCCAGCGCGCCGAGCACCGCCGCCGGGTCGTCGACCACCTCGAGCAGGCCGTGCGCGAGCACGAGGTCCGCCGAGCCGGCCGGGACGTGCGCGGCGAGGGCGTCCGCGTCGTCCGCGATCACCGTGATCAGGTCGGAGACGCCCTCCTCGCCTGCCCTGCGGCGCAGCGTCGCCAGCGCGTTCGGGTTGGGCTCGACCACGATCACGCGGCAGCCCGCCGCGGCGAACGGGACGGCCCAGCCACCGCTGCCACCGCCGACATCGACGACGCTCGGCTGCTCCACGCCTCGTGCGCGAGCGGCCTTGAGTTCCGCCTCGAGCACCCGGCGGACCGCGCCCGAACCGCGGGCGGCCACGGTGTCCGTCTTCATAGGCGAACAGCGTAGTGCCCTGGTCCTCGCCCGGTTTACCCAGATCACCGGCCCCGGCCGAACACTCTTTCGAGTGAAGGAACTCCACGAGTCATGACCAGTCGCCGAGGCCCGTAGGCTGGGTGCGTGCACACGGTCGCCGTACTCAGCCTCAAGGGAGGCGTCGGCAAGACGACGGTCGCTCTCGGTATCGCGTCCGCCGCGCTGCGTAGGGGCACCCGGACCCTGGTGGTCGACCTCGACCCCCAGGGCAACGCCACGACTTCACTCGACCCGCCGTTCACCGACGTGACGCTGGCGGACGTCCTCGAGGAGCCCACCCGGGAGATGCTCGAGCGCGCCATCGCGCCGAGCGTGTGGAGCGAGGACGTCGACGTCCTGGTCGGCGCCGAGGAGCTCGAGCTGCTCAACGAGCCGGACGCGGACGCCACGCGGCTGGCGAACTTCTCCCGCGCGCTCGACGAGCTGCACCGCACGCCGCTGCGCGAGACGCCCTACGAGCTGGTGATCCTCGACTGCCCGCCGTCGCTGGGCCGGCTGACCAAGTCGGCGCTGGTCGCCGCCGACAGCGCGCTGATCGTCACCGAGCCGACGATGTACGCAGTCGCGGGCGCGCACCGGGCGCTGGAGGCGATCGACAAGGTCAGCAAGGAGCACAACCCCGGCCTGCGCGCGATCGGCGTGCTGGTGAACAAGCTGCGGGTGCGGTCCTACGAGCACCAGTTCCGGATCGCCGAGCTGCGCGAGAACTTCGGCTCGCTGGTGATGCCGACGGCGATCGCCGACCGGCTCGCCGTGCAGCAGGCGCAGGGCGCGTGCAGCCCGATCCACGAGTGGCACTCCCCCGGCGCCCAGGAGATCGCGCTGACGTTCAACATGGTGCTGGCGAAGATCCTGCGCTCCAACCGCGCCGGCCGCCACCGCATCCAGGGCGAGGACGGCCCCGAATGGCCCGAGGGCCCGGCACCCGAGACACCCGAGGCCCCGGCGGAAGTGTCCGAGAACGCGGGCTGAACCGTGCCCGAAGGTGACACCGTCTTCCTCGCCGGGAAGCTGCTCGACAAGGCGCTCGCCGGGAAGACGTTGCTGCGTGGGGAATTCCGGGTTCCGGCGCTGGCGACCGTGGACCTCGCGGGGCGCGACGTCCTCGGCGTCGGCACGGTCGGCAAGCACCTGTTCACCCGGTTCTCCGGCGACCTGACCCTGCACAGCCATCTGAAGATGGACGGCAGCTGGGACATCTACCCGGCGGGCGCGAAGTGGCGCAAACCCGGTCATCACGCGCGGGTGATCCTCGCCGCGGCCGACGTCCAGGCGATCGGTTTCCGTGTGCACGACCTGGAACTCGTGCCCACCGCGGAGGAGCACGGCCTGGTCGCGCACCTCGGCCCGGACCTGCTCGATCCACAGTGGACGGACGACCACGCGGCGCGTGCGGCCGCCGCGCTGGCCGCGCAGCCGGCGCGCGAGCTCGGCCTCGCGCTGCTCGATCAGCGGATCATGGCGGGGGTCGGCAACCTCTACAAGTGCGAGATCTGCTTCCTGCTCAAGGTTTCCCCGTGGACCTCGGTGGCCGAAGTGGACGCAGGGAAGGCCGTGGCGCTGGGCCGCAAGCTGCTGCTCGCCAATGCCTGGCGGCACGAGCAGAGCACCACCGGCGAGCTGGCCCGAGGCCGCCGCAACTGGGTGTACGAACGCACTCGCCAAGGCTGCTTCCGCTGCGGCGGCCGGGTACTCGTCGCCACCCAAGGCCACGACGTCCGCCAGCGCCCCACCTGGTTCTGCCCGAACTGCCAGCCCGGCCCGTCTCCGGCGAGGTAGGACCCTATGTCCGTGAATGGCACATTGAGGGCCTTTAAGACCGTGAATGTGCCATTCACGGACATAGGGCCGGTACGCACCCAGGGAGCTTCGTCATGCCTGAAATGCTGACCGGGCAGGCCCTGCGCGCCTTCGCGCACGCCCTGCCCAAAGTCGAACTGCACATCCACCTGGTCGGCTCGGCGAGCGTGCCGACGGTGCTCGAACTCGCACGGCGCCGCCCGTCCGCCGGGGTCCCGACCGACGAGCGCGAGCTCGCCGAGTTCTTCACCTTCCAGGACTTCGCCCACTTCATCAAGGTGTACTCGGCCGTGGTCTCGCTGGTCCGGGACCGCCACGACATCCACACCCTGGTGCACGGCCTGGCCAGGGATCTCGCCGCCCACAACGCGCGCTACGCCGAAGTGACCGTCACGCCGTATGGACACACGCTCGCCGGGATGCCCGGCGACGAACTGCTGACCGGCATGGAGACGGGACGGGCTGCGGCGGCCGA
>Ga0307507_10008643_pt1 | contig 13963 bp, 11 predicted proteins | sample 7_EM_MG_FD_207223 | JGI IMG/M metagenome (GOLD analysis project Ga0307507, IMG submission 207223) | Populus trichocarpa ectomycorrhiza microbial communities from riparian zone in the Pacific Northwest, United States - 7_EM | ecosystem: Host-associated > Plants > Roots > Unclassified | place...
ATCTGAACTATGATACCATTTATCAAGACTATTTATCCTTTGCTTTCGGTAAGTTCTCGGCTATCTCATCGCTTTCTCACGGCATTCTGGTAAGAAAATTCACTTTGTTTTGCACTTTTTTGTTCCTTGCAACCAAACATCACGAATCATGATTTTTCTACACGACACTTGTTCTACTTGTCTCGGCTTGTCACGGCGTACCAGAACTTGGTCTAAAACCAGGTTCAACCACCCAGGCTCTGTACCATGACTAAATGCCTGACCCTTGTACCTTGTATGAGCCACGCCACCAATGACAACGTCCGGCTAGATGACTAAGCAACAACCCTTCCAAAGTGCCATCAAAAAAAAGGCACTCAAGTGTTTGCGGGAGATTTACCCTGGTGCTTCGGTTAGTTAGTTTAGTGGGGAAAACTTGGATCTTTGGTTACTCTAGGGCCTGGCAGAAAACTGTTCAGCGGCTCTTTGGGTTGCGACATACGGTACCGACAGCAGGTGGGGATAGCACAAGGCTGGAAATAAGAGGATGGAGAGAGGAGGGGCTCTTGGCACAGGGGTCAGCCAGACGTAACTGGTTAAATTGAGTGATATCTCATGATAGCGAAGAGAAAGGGTAAACGTGCTTAGAACTTGGATAATATTATGCTGGTGACGTTCTTGCTATTAATACAACTTGAATATGCTGCAGCAAGCAAGGTAATTTATCCTTATAGAATTCTAGAATTACTAAAGGGTTGGAAGTTTTAGAGGTGGGAATAGCTGAGGTTCCACATTACTGGTGCTGTAGATTAGGCCTTGACCGGGATTTAGTTTTAACGAAATAACTCTTCCAGTATTTGAGAGATGGTGGATTGCGGGTATCGGTAGTGAATATAGCAACCAACAGTGACACAGTGCTGGGCAACGCCCTGCTACCGGTAGTTTGTGCTGCTGTGTAAATCCGACAAATCATACTAGCCATCTGTCCCCCCCCCACAAGTCAAACACAGCTTTGTGATTCCTTAAATTAGGCAATATGTAAAGCTTTTTAACCGAAGCACCGGCGTGCTTGTAATAGTATACACCAGGCTACCGGTAGCCGATTCTGCGGCACTGGTAGTTGATCCAGGTTTTATTAATAACTATGCTAACGCGATTTTCACTATTTAAAAGACGTGACTGTGGCCATAAACCCGCCTCGCAAATCAGCAAAAACAAATCCACCACAGGCGCTCTACTCGAGTAGGGTGGTGCTTGATCGCGATCCAAGTGCCGTGCCACAGGATATAACTTAGAGAGGCGTGGATTTCCCGCCACCAATGTGGCGCAAGTAGAGTGTTATGGGAACAAATTACGGAAGATTAGTTAAAGGGGGCCGAGGTATCCGTGAGGTTCTACAAAAGACCCCGCTTTTCTTTGGCCCTAAGGAATTCTTGTACCGGTAATGGACTGACTCCATCATCATCTATGACATCCGAAGCAGAAGAAAGCAGAAAATGTCGCGGTCTTTCAGTAATAATATCAACTCTTTGAACACCACTGTTAATAACTTTACGATTACCGATGGCCGATCTAGTATCCTCGCCTGGCTATCCCCACTAGAACCTCGGTTACGGCACCAGGGGATCCAGGACCATCGAGTCGAAGACGTAGGAGAATGGCTCCTACAAGCCGAGGAATTTGGGAGCTGGTACGCTGGTAGTGGAGGACGCGAATCTGATAACGCAGTTTTGTTCTGCTATGGAGATCCGGGAGTCGGAAAGACTCACATTTGGTAACGAGGACGAATATCGGCGGGAAAAGGACAAGTGCTGACAAGCCGGGATGTTAGTTCCTTGGTAATAGACAGCTTGTGCGATCGAGCTAGGGAGGGAAATGCCGCCGTTGCATGTTTTTACTTCGACTTCGCCGCCCAAAAAGAACAATCGTCGACCAGTATGCTGGGCGCTTTGCTGAAACAGGTAGTGGGCGGGCTGGGAGAGGTGCCGGGGGAAATAGTGAAAGCCTTTGAAGACTAGAAAATGGTGATTGGTGGACGGGCACCACGACTTTCGGATATTGTGAAGATGCTGCAGACCACCTCTTCCGAGAAGCGTACATTTATATGCATTGACGCTCTAGATGAATGTGCGGCAGAACATCGAGTAAAACTCCTCGATTCCCTGCGCCAAATCCTCCAAAAGTCTCCGGGCACGCGAATATTCGCGACTGGGAGACCGCACATTCAGGATGAAATTAGGAGACGTATTTCCGGAAGAGTAACGACAATGCGCATCACTCCCAAGGGAGGTGATGTTATCGGATATCTTCGCACTAGGTTAAACGAGGACACGAACCCTGATACGATTGATAGTAGTTTGGAGGCGGACATCTTGAAGAAAATCCCGGAAGATATTTCTGAAATGGAGGTAGAAGCAACGATACTCCTGAAGCTACCTCAAGTCGTCCACTGATAGATGTTTATCTAGATTTATACTTGTCTCGCTAAATATTGATGCGATCCTACAGGAAACTACAATCTATCGCAGGCGACAGAAACTCAACGCGATGACCGACGGCTTAGGGTTAGGGGATGCCTATGGTGCAACACTGGGTAGAATAAAAGGACAGGGCGGGGAGAAAACGAGGCTTGGCATGGCCACTCTGATGTGGGTATCTCATGCTGAACGGCCCTTGAAGCCAGATGAACTGCCACGCCATGGCAGTCGAGATAGGGTCGCCGAGTCTCCATACCGACAATGTCCCTTCAATAGGAACACTGCTATCTTGCTGTCAAGGGCTTGTTGTCATGGACAAGGAGGCTTCCACAGTCCGGTTAATCCACTTTACCTTGCAAGAGCACCTCCGAGCTCAGCCCGAGCTTTTTGGTACAGCTCACGCGACAATGGCGGAAACCTGCTTAAGCTATCTGAATTCGCAGCAGGTCAAGGCTCTTTCGACCAGTTCAACTCCCGATCTCCGCAGCACACCCTGTCTCGAATATTCTTCAGTGCATTGGGGAGCCCACGCGAAGCGGGACCTTTCGGATTGCGCCAAACTACTTGCGCTAAAGCTGTTGGACGACTGTAACAACAAAATACCCACTAAGATCCTCTTGGAAGCACAGGCGTACTACTTACACACTATTGAACCCGCCAAACTTTTGCTTATTCAGTGGTCTACACTATGCATCTATTTTTGGGATCGTTGAGATGGTAGTTATCTTGGTGGAGATGGAAGGTTGTGATATCAACCAGGAAGACTGCATGGGTAATACGCCTCTCGGGTGGGCTGCCTGTAATGGACACGAGGGTGTGGTGGAAATACTGCTTGGACGGGACGACATCAGCCCTGACAAACAAGATATCGACGGCCAAACGCCACTCTGTTGTGCTGCACAGAATGGAAACGAGGGAGTGGTGAAAATGCTACTCGGACGGGACGACATCAGCCCCGACAAACCAGACAACGACGGCCAAACACCACTCTGTTGTGCCGCCCAGGATGGACGCGAGGGAGTTGTGAGAATGCTACTCGAACGAGACGACATTAACCCCAACAAACCAGATAACGACGACCAAACACCGCTCTCTCGTGCTGCTCGGAATGGGCACGAGGGGGTGGTGCAAATGCTACTCGGACGGGGTGATATCGACCCCGACAGACCCGATAATAACGGCCAAACACCACTCTCTCGTGCTGCCGGGAATGGGTGCGAGGGAGTGGTGCAAATGCTCCTCCGACGAGGCGACGTCAACGCCGGTAAACCCGATGATGATGGCGAAACACCGCTCATGGGTGCTGCCAGGAATGGGCACGAGGGAGTGGTGAAGATGCTACTCGAGCGAGGCGATGTCAACGCCGACAAACTAGATAACTACGGCCTAACGCCATTTATGGGTGCTACCTGGTATGGACACTCGGGAGTGGTGCAAATGCTACTTGGACGGGGTGACGTCAACGCCGACAAGCCAGATAAGCACGGCCGAACGCTACTCATGGGTGCTGCTTGGAATGGGCACGAGGAGCTGGTGCAAATGCTACTCAGACGGGGCGATGTCGACCCCGACAAACCAGATAACCACGGCCAAACACCACTCATTGGTGCCGCCCGGAATGGGCACTCGGGAGTGGTGAAAATGCTACTCGGGCAAGGCGACGTCAACCCCAACAAACCCGATAATTATGGTGAAACACCACTCATTGGTGCTGCTTGGAATGGGCACGAGGAAGTGGTCCAAGTGCTACTCGAACGGGGCGACGTCAACCCCGACAAACCCGATAATGATGGCGAAACACCGCTCATTGGTGCTGCTAGGAATGGGTACTCGGGAGTGGTGAAGATACTCCTCGGGCAGGACGACGTCAACCCAAAAAAACCGGATAATCGTGGCAGAACACCATTGGGGTGGGCTACTAATCATCGCCATGCGGGAGTGATGTCGCTACTACTACGGTCCCTAGGATTTGCCACCCCTAGCACGAGCTAGGACTGAGGGGGCACCGCCCTCCTTCCAGCATGGATGGCCTAGCTCCATTTCTGCCAGGGCCATAGCAATTTAGTGAACATATCTGCTGCCGCCATTTCACCCCTCCTCTCGTTTTCGCCTAGCCCTATCTCGCGGCGCATAATGCTGCCCAGCAGTAATTGCCCCGCTTCCCTTCCTTCCGCCCCAAACCTGCCACAGAAATTCGGCTTAAATACTTTTGTTTTCGTCGGCCAAAATCACGTGTGATGGGAATGCCCGTACCTATCACATACCCATTCGAATCTCTATAGATTTTCTTTTGTACCTAGGTCCGATAGTATAATAATCCTAGTTGTTGAATGTTGTATCAGAAGCACTGGGAAGCGTAGATAATGGGAAGCGCACATAGTATAGAGGAGCGCTGAAGTGTGGACGTGTGCGGGCACGCTGGGCATGAGCCGATGTTATATGTAAAATTTTCACTACTTAAGCAGCCGTTAGCTAGTAATCTCCAAATAGACAAGCAGAATCAATTTTCACCTCGACATCTCATCCTGTCAACTGCGCGATTGCCACACCTCCAATGCTCACAAACGGCCAGTACGGCTTCTGGATTTTACCTGACCGGGCTTGGCCGGACTACCGATATCTGTAGGCTTCCGAGTGACCAACTATGATTGACCCGACAGCCTTGCTGCACTTTCTGTTGTGGCAGTGGTATACGTACGTGCAGGTGATCCCAAGCGGCCAGTCCAATAGCGGTTTCAAAAAGCCAACCTGTGGGTTAGTCCGGTGAAAACAAGCGGTAGCCGCTAAAGTCTGATCTTGATAGTTGAGACAGAAGTCATTATCAGAAGTAGGATAAGAAAATAGTAGAATAGCAGAGAAGGGCGGAAGGACTAGTAATTCAAATTTTTTATGTAGGGCAAGTAATAGGGAATTAGCAGCATCCATGTTGTGGGAAGGATATTAATGCGATCACTCGATGGGAATTAGGGCTTGAGAGCCTAGATTTACATATTGTATCAATATGATATTAAGGAGGGTTCGAAGGTAGTGTCTAGGATAGGGAAATATTAACAGCGATTTTCAGATATCTTCAAGTCTCTGATACGCACAGGAAAAATGGGTATTGATCTGGTAGTATATGTCGGAAGCCTGCCGGTACGCCTAGGTATTTATGAAGCTCATATGCTTTTTAATAGTTGGGCTTACTAGGCCTAGGTCGGTCTCACCTTGGCCGGGCCTGGCCGGATTGTGTATCGGCCGGCTATCTGTAGGCCGGCTTTGATAGAGCCTAAGGAAAGCACGAAAGAAGAAAGGAACAAAAGTGCAATCGCAATAGGCTCTGGGTGGAGAGGCAGAAGATGGAGGAACGGTGGATTAGTTCGCTACCCTCTCTCTAGATTCCGATCACAGCCATGCCTTGGTTAACAGCTAGCTTTTGCGTCCCTTCTTACGGGTGAGATACTTGCACTTTAAATTGATTCTCTATATCTAAACAGCACCCAGGCCCATATGTCAGAGGGAGAAGAAGGAAATAAAGGAACTCCTGAAAACGAAATGAGGGAGGGAAAATGAACAGCAAATGTACCAAGGGGATTTACAACCAGGAAGCGACGGGAAATGTGAATATGATAGAAATTTCAAGCTTCACTAACTTATCACAAGATAACATAAATTGTAGTCACTCACAAGCACCGAATCTCCGATCATACTAACCTTAAAAACATAAGAAAATCATGGGAGGGAGTTCACAGGTATGTAATAGATATAGACGTTTCCACCGCAAATGATTTCCTGGGGCCAAAAGGAATATTTAGGCCAAGTTTTAGTGGCGGGCTTACTGCCGAACACGGGGAGGCACTGCGGGTTGAGGTAGAGCGGGAATGAGAAGGAGCAAATGGTGGCGGACGACGAGTTTATGAAAATTGTTGTGGTCTTTCCGGAAATGGGGAATAGGCTATCCAGATTTGAAGGCCGTAAGGAGGGCAGTGCTTCTTGGGCATTAAGTTGCACTAGGGGTGGTAGATCTTGGGGCTTGGAGTAGTGCGCTCACTCGCGCATGGCCACGCTCGGTAGCGCACCAGAGTGGTGTTCGACCACGGTTATCTGTTTTGTTGGGGTTAACGTCGCTCCGTCTGAGTAGGACTTTCACCACTCCCTCGCGCCCATGCTTAGCAGCACACTTGAGTGGCGTTAGGCTGTCGTTATCTGATTTGTTGGGGTTGACGTCGCCGTGTCCGAGTAGCATTTTCACTACTCTTTCATGTCCATTCCGGGCAGCAAACCAGAGTGGTGTGCTGCCCCAGCTATCTTGTTCGTCGGGTTTGAGCAGCACTTCCACCACACTCTCGTGCCCACGGCGAGCAGCAAAATAGAGTGGTGTTCGACCCTGGTTATCTGGTTCGTCAGGGTTGACGTCGCCTCGTCCGAGTAGCATTTTCACTACCCCCGGTGCCCTTGCCAAGCAGCACACATGAGTGGCGTTTGGCCGTCATTATCAGGTTTGTCGGGGTTGACATTGGCTCGTCCGAGTAGCATCTTCACCACTCCGGCGTGCCCATTTCGGGCAGCACAGCAGAGTGGTGTTTGGCCGTTGTTATTTGGTCTGTTAGGGTTGGCGTCGTCCCGTCGAAGTAATATTTCCACCACTTCCTCGTTCCCATTGCCGGCAGCCCACGCGAGAGGTGTATTACCGGTATCCACACAGTCTTCTTGATATCACAGCCTTCCACCTCCACCAAACCAAAGACAATCTCGATAATCCTAGAACTTGATGGATAGTGTAGATCACCGAACAGGCAAAGTTTGTCGGAATTAAGAGTGTATGAGTAGAGTAGTTCTCGGGCACTTCTTACAAGATTCCCGTGAGTACGTAGTATTCGCAGTTGTCAAATAGCTTTAGCCCAAGTAAATTAGCACGATCCAAAGGTTTCCGTTTCGCGTAAGCCCCGGTATATAAGAAGAATATTCGATAAAGGGCGTGCTTTAAAGATGGGGAGAGGGAGTGGTCGGGAGAGCTTTGAACTGCTGTGAAGTCAGATAACTTAAGCAGGTTTCGGTGATTGTTAAGTGGGTTATATTAAATGGTTTGGGATGTGTCAGGGGGTAGTGAGAGGACGTTTACGATATTCCCCACACCTTAGCCCGCACAGGATACCTATAGTACCAGTGTTACCACCCACAGAAATAAAGCTGATCTTCCGAAGCACCGTAGAATTTCGAAAATAAGGCGCATTCGAAAGTGAGCCGCACCTAGCAACGTAAACCTTAGCTACCCTTCCTCCCAATACAAATGTTGAGTAAGGCGCGCCTTATTTTCGGAATACTACGGTACTCTAGGAATAAGAACTCGGCTGCTTCTTCTCCCAAAGAGACATAAGAAGGTAAAAGATCGTGTCCGCGAATGAGGTTCAAGTATTTCTGTAAGGGGGAGGGGGAGCGGGTATTCACAATTGAGATGCTCGTGCTAAGGTTGTCGCTAGGCGCCCCTGAATGCTCCCAAGGTCACAACTGGAGGCTATATAACTTTGCGGCTCAACATAACTTTGTGGCTTACCAATAGTAGCTTTGTGGCTCAGCATATGTTTGCGGCTCAACAGGAGCCACTTTGTCAATACTCGCCAAAAAAAAAGGTTGTTTCCGACCTTTACCTACTCGAGTACACGCTGGGAGCGTAGTTTAGAACTGCTATTGGCTCATGGCAATAGGTGGTGTTCTAATACCAGTACGGTACAATGACAATTTATCCGAGTTCTTACGGTTTTCATCAATCAGTGACAATTAGAGTACATTGCCAGTTTGCGTGCTGCGTCACAGGAACGCGCTTAGAGGAGGATGGTATTGCGCGTGTTACTAATGTGGAAGGTGGGGGTGGGCTGCTGTGAGCACAAATTTGCTGAAGTTGGTTGGATGGCGCTAGGGTACCCGTGTTCCATAAGACCCCCCTTTTCTTCCACTCCTAGCGATTCCATCAGCCGACCAACTTAATCACCTCTCCTCCTCCGCTCTCGGAAACAGATGGCACATACCAACTCCTTCAATACTACCAACTCAAACAATAGGGTGTGGAACAACTGTACCATCACTGAGGATAGGGCTCAGCTCTTGAAGTGGATATCACCACTAGAACCCAGGTTAAGGCACCAGACCATTCAAGACCGCCGAGCCGGAGATGTAGGAGAATGGCTCTTACAAACAGAGGAATTTAGAAGCTGGTGTGTGGGTAGCGGGGGGCGGGAATCCGATAACGCAGTTTTGTTTTGTTACGGAGATCCGGGGGTCGGCAAGACTTTCATTTGGTAACAAGGACAAACCTCCGGAACGTAGGGAAAAGTGCTGACAAGCTGTGATGTCAGTTCATTGGTGATAGATAGCTTATGCGATCAGGCTGGAGGACAAAATGTCGCTGTTGCATGTTTTTACTTCGACTTCGCCGCCCAAAAAGAACAGCCATCCACGAGTATGCTGGGCGCCTTGCTGAAACAGGTCGTGGGCGGGCTGGGAGAGGTGCCGGGGGAAATAATGAAAGCCTATGAAGATCACAAAAGAGTCATTGGTGGACGGGTACTACGACTTTCTGATATTCTGATGATGCTGCAGAATACCTCTTCGGAAAAGCATACATTCATTTGCATTGACGCTTTGGATGAATGTGCGGCAGACGACCGAGTCAAGCTCCTCGATTCGCTGCGTCAAATCCTCCAAAAGTCCCCAGGAACGCGAATATTCGCGACTGGGAGACCGCACATTCAGGATGAAATTGAGAGGGGTATTCCTGGAGGCGTAACGACGATACGTGTCACTCCTAAGAGAAGTGATGTCATCGGATATCTTCGCGCTAGGCTAAACGAGGACACAAACCGTGATGCGATGGACGGTAGTCTGGAGGCAGACATCCTGAGGAAAATCCCGGAGGATATTTCTGAAATGTAGGTAGAAGTAACGACACTCCGGAAGCTACTATACCTCAGGTTATCCGCTGACAAATACATATCCAGATTTCTGCTAGTCTCGCTGAATATCAAAGCGATCCTGCAAGAAACCACAATCCATCGCAGGCGACAGAAACTAAACGCGATAACCGACGGCTTGGGGTTGGGGGATGCTTATAGTGCAACGCTTGATCGGATAAATGGACAGGGTGGGGAGAAAGCAAGGCTTGGAATAGCCTGTTTGATGTGGATCTCTCATGCTGAGCGGCCCTTGAAGTCGGACGAACTGCGCCACGCCCTAGCAGTCGAGATAGGGTTGCCGAATCTCAATAATGACAACGTTCCTTCAATTGGGACACTACTAACCTGCTGCCAAGGGCTTGTTGTTATGGACAAGAAGGCTTCTACTATCCGGTTAATCCACTTTACTCTTCAAGAGTATCTCCGGGCTCATAGCGAACTTTTTGGTACAGCTCACTCGACAATGGCGGAAACCTGCTTAAGCTATCTGAATTCACAGGAGGTCAGGGCTCTTGCAACCAGGACCTCTACAGATCGCCGGGGCACACACTTTCTCGAGTATTCCTCCCTATATTGGGGAGTCCACGCGAAACGGGACCTTTCGGACCGCGCTAAATTGCTTGCACTAGAGCTATTTGAGCCCTATAATCCCATGCCCACTAAAATCCTCCTAGAGAGCTTAGAAGCGCAGGAGAACTACCCGTACACTGTTGGCCCCGACAAAGTTCCCTTGTTCAGTGGCCTACACTGGGCATCCGTCTTCGGGATTGATCAGATTGTAGCTTGCTTGGTAGAAGTGGAGGGCTGTGATATTAACCAAATAGACTGTGTTGGTAATACACCTCTTGGGTGGGCAGCTTGGAATGGGCACGAGGGGGTGGTGAAAATATTACTCGGACTGGGCGACGTCAACCCCGATGAACCTGATAACGACGGCAAAGCACCAGTCTGTTGTGGTGCCCTGAATTGGCGCGAGGGAGTGGTGAAAATGCTGCTCGGACGTGCCGACCTTGACCCCAACAAACCGGGTCGGTATGGGCGAACGCCACTTTGTTTTGCCGCAGAGAAAGGGCACCAAAGAGTGGTGGAAATACTGCTTGGGCGGAGCGACGTCAACCCCGACAAACCAGATAATCGTGGCCGGACACCACTCCGGTGTGCTGCGGAGAATGGGCATGAGGGGGTGGTGGAAATGCTGCTCGGACGGGGCGATGTCAACCCCAACAAACCGGATAACGACGGCCAAACACTCCTCCGATGTGCTGCTTCGAATGGACGCGAAGGAGTGGTGAGGATGCTACTCGGACGGCGCGACATTAACCCCAACAGACCGGGCTGGCAAGGCCAAACACCACTCTGGTGTGCTGCCCGGGGGGGGCATCAGGGAGTGGTGGAAATACTACTTGGACGGGACGACATTAGCCCTGACATACCTAATGACGAAGGCCAAACGCCACTCTGGTGTGCAGCTTGGAATGGGCGCGAGGTGGTGGTAGAGACGCTAGTCAGGCGGGACGACGTCAACCCCAACAAATCAAGTTTGAACGGCCAAACGCCACTCTGGTGTGCTGCCCGGAATGGACACGAGGGAGTGGTGAGAATACTACTCGGACAGGACAGTGTCAAACCCGACAAACTAGACGAACACGGCCTAACACCACTATGGTGCGCTGCCCGGAATGGACACGAGGGGGTAGTGGAAATACTACTCGGACGGGACGACATCAACGCTGACAAGCCCGATGATGACGGCCAAACACCACTCTGGTATGCTGCCTGGAATGGGCACGAGCGAGTGGTGAAAATGCTCCTCGGACGGGGCGACGTCAACCCTGACAAACCAGATACCCATGGCCGAACACCACTTCGGTGCGCTGCTCGGAATGGGCATGAGGGGATAGCGGAAATACTACTCGGACGGGCCGACCTCAACCCCGACAAACCCGATCGCGACGGCCAAACACCACTTTGGTGTGCTGCTCGGCGTGGGCATGAGGGGCTAGTGAAAATGCTACTCGGGCGGGCCGATGTCAACCCTGACAAACCAGATAACCACAGCCAAACACCACTCCGGTGTGCTGCTTGGAATGGGCACGAGGGAGTGGTGGGAATGTTACTCGAACAGGGCGGCGTCAACCCCGACGAACAAGATAACGACGGCCAAACACCGCTCTTGTGTGCTGCTTGGAACGGGCACGAGGGAGTGGTGAAAATGCTCCTCGGGCGGGACGACGTCAGCCCCAACAAGCCAGATGACAGTGGCCGAACACCGCTCCGGTGTGCTGCTTGGAACGGGCACCAGAGAGTGGTGGGAATGCTGCTCGAACTTGCCGACGTCGACCCCAACGGATCAGATAACGATGGTCAAACGCCGCTCTGGTGTGCTGCCTGGAACGGGCATGAGGGGGTGGTAAAAATATTGCTCGGACGGGACGACGTCAACCCCGAAAAACCGGATAAAGACGGTCAAACGCCATTCTGGTGCGCTGCCGGGAACGGGCACGAGGGGGTGGTGAAAATACTACTCGGACGAGAAGACGTCAACCCCGACATGCCGGGAAAACTGAGCCAAACGCCACTATGTCTTGCTGCTGATAATGGGCACGAGGGAGTTGTCAAAATACTGCTTGGACGGGACGACGTCAACCCTGACAGGCCAGATGACCACGGCCGCACACCGCTCTATTGCGCTGCCGAGAGTGGGCACGAGGAAGTGGCCAAAATACTGCTCAGACGGGATGACGTCAACCCCGACAAATCTGATAATGACGGCCGAACACCACTCTGGGGTGCTGCCTGGAATGGGCACGAGGGGGTGGTCAAAATACTACTCGGACATGACGACGTCGACCCCAACAATCCAGATAACCACGGCCGAACACCGCTCTGGTACGCTTCTAAAGGCCACCATGCGGGGGTGGTAGCGCTACTACAGTCTCTAGAATCTGCTACCCCTCCACGATCTAAGGCCGAGGAGATATCTCCCTCCTTACCGTCCCCAAACGTGGATGACATATGCGCCATTTCTCCAAGGACCACAACAACTCCATAGCGATGTCCATTCCTGCCATTCCCTCTATCCTCCCCACGCAAGCTCAAACCACAGTTCATCACGCTACCTTGTGGTAGTTGCCGTTTTCCTTTTCCTTCTGCGGCAAGCCTGCCACAGAAACTCGGTTTCAAGTATTTTCTTTTCATAGAAGGAAATCACCTGGATGAGGATGCCCTTATCTCTCACATACTCGCCCCAGCCTCCTTATGGGGTTTTTTTATCTAGTCGGTTTAGTGTTGTCAAGAGTTTGGCATTGGTGGGGGGCTATTGTATTGTCATAAGCCGGTGCGGCTTGAAATTTCCCTAATATTTACATGTTTTACTGTTTTCTGGTTGTACATCCTCTTTGCACATTCGTTGTCCATGTGTTTTTTTCTATAGTTCCTTTATTTCCCATTCCTCTCTGTAGACTGTAGTCAGGACCTGAAGGCTGTTTGGATATAGAGAAAAATGATAAAGTGCAAGTATTTCTGAGACCAGTGGAAAGCAGCCTCGGAGCTACTTGTTAACTAAGGTATGATGGTGATGGACTCCATTATGGACATGGTTCAGCAGAGATTACTCTTACATGCTACTGTTCTCTAGGTGTGAGCTTGAAGGTGGGTGGGGTGAGGTTGGGAGGGTGCTCACGCCTTTTTATCTCGTTCCTAACCAACCCTTCGAAATATTCCCATGCTCAGACATTAATGCTCGAATGATACTGTGCGATACTGGAAATCACAGCCCTAGGATAGGGCACCGCGAAGCGATATCTTGCCCTCTAAAATTTGACACTGAGCAATAGTATCTTTTGCCATAGGAGTTCATGTTGCGGGTAGTGCCTAGGAGTTGGGTTTCCTTGTCGCTGGCGGATTTTGGATAGACATCGTGGAATGGTTGACTGGGGGATGATTAGGCAACACATCGAAACATGAGGCTTTAGTGTATATGAGGAACACCTCCCACAGGAGCAGGCTACTCGAGGGGGGGTTGATTGGATCTAGGCTATTCCTATCCAGAATTACGTTGGGCAATTGTGTGCCTAGGGACCTAAATTTGGCTTCTGTTCCTCCGTAGGCCGTGAGTAACCACCCCTCCTGCTTATATCGATATTGAGATCCAAAGCATTTTTTATACGGTCCTAGCTAACCGAGTCTGGTGGATTCCCAGTAGGCTACTGGAGAGTTTGGCAATGCGTGGTAGCGTTAGTTAGGTTGACATACTACGCTAATTATAAGCCTGCACGAGTGATGGCCTGTGACACAGCTATAGAACAACCTAGGGGCGAGTGGTGATGACTGGGTGATCTTCGTGGAAATAATAGCACTCAAGCATAGAAGTGTGTGTGGACTACCTGCAACAGGGTTTGTTTTTTCTTCTCACCTATTGCTCTAGTCATAGCAAGTTTCTTTGTTTTGAGGGACAATACTGGTACAGTGCCCTGACAAAAGTCATCGTTGGTGGCCACTTTTACACCAAAAATGATGTTTTTCAGCACACTAGAACTCAACCACCTGCAAGCCAAGTAAATTAATTCTTGGTAAAAT
>Ga0307507_10008644_pt1 | contig 13962 bp, 4 predicted proteins | sample 7_EM_MG_FD_207223 | JGI IMG/M metagenome (GOLD analysis project Ga0307507, IMG submission 207223) | Populus trichocarpa ectomycorrhiza microbial communities from riparian zone in the Pacific Northwest, United States - 7_EM | ecosystem: Host-associated > Plants > Roots > Unclassified | place...
GGAAGATTTAAAGGAATAATATAAATTCTATCTAAATCTAAGGGTATATAGCTCTTAAAGAGAACAAGACGTTACGTAAAGAAGAGAAAGGAATATAGGAAACTTATAACTAAATATTTAGGGTCTTGGCAGTAGACGCGTAGGCATAAGCCCACGTGGATTTTAATAAGTTTTAACCAAATTCTATTACGTTAGTGGAATTTGGTGGACTTTAATTAAGTCAGTGGAACTTGGTAGAAAATAGTGGATTATAGTGGATAATCGCGGATAGTTATAGATAGTTATAGATAGTTACAAACAGTTTATAAACAGTTTTATATAGTTATCTATTGAGTATTTCACTAAGACATTCCTACTATAACTAGGCTAGTCCTGTTACATTAACCTCCTTCTAAGCCGCACGTTTCTTAAAGGATATATTAACTAGGAACGTATAGGATACCCTTTAATTATACTAAATTAATATCTACCTAGGACCTCCTAATTAAATCGTCTATAATATAGGAAAGAACTTCTTATCTATAGAGTTTTAATAATAGATAAAGGCAATGGCAATTAAGGTTAAGGAAGTCCCTATTAAGGCATATAATAGTATTAGAAAAGTAGAGTAATATTACGCGCCATTATACTGCGTATATAAGATTATCTCTTTAGAACTAGAGGACGCTAGTAAAGAACTTACCTTATAAATAGCTATTAAAGCCATTAACGATTCTGCTAGCCTAGATAGACTTATACCTACGTTACTAGTCTTTAGCGCCTACCCTTAAATAACTAATAATTCTTTACTATTTCCCTCTATTATATAATAAGCTAAGGCTATTCGCAAGGTAATAAAGGATGTATAATATCTCTACGCTATACACTAGGTTAATAACGCACTAGAAATAAGAAATAGCCTAAACACCTTAACTACACTTAATCTGCTACTCTAGTCTAAGGTACACATATAGCGTAAAAAGGGAGGGTAGTTAGGCCCACATTAACTTATTGCAATTAATGGTTAAACTTATACTATTTAGATGCCTTACAGACCTACTTAATTCCGTTTAACTATTATTAAGCCTTACTATAAAGATAATAGTGTTAAGCCTTTATAGAATACCCTAAAAGATGCCCTAGAGAAGAACTATAATTAATATGCTCTAGAAGGCGACTACAATTCTAATACAATTGTAGTAGATATGCCGCAACTATAACGCGGTAGAGGTTGCCTAAAGGGATTATAAAATCACTAATATCTTATTAATTTTAAAGAGTAATTTGTTACCGCCATTAAGAATAGAGTTAAGTTATTAATAGCCTTTATAACAGCTAAGGAGAAGGCTAATTTTAAGCTTGCAAAACAGCTCTAAAAGGAAGGTTATATTATAACTCCTAGAGCTCCTTTTTAAGTATCTAATAAATAGGAGATTAATAATCTTATTATAAGAGGAGTCTTTAAATTTAAAAAGTATAACCCTACTAAGTTTAACAAAGCTCGCATCTTTAAGTTAAAAATAGTTAATAAAATTAAAGGTAAAGTTACTAACGCCCTATTTAAGAAATTAAGGCTTATTATTTAAGGTTACTGTAGGTATTATAAGGTGATATCACGTAGCTACAGTTCGTAGATAGTATGATGATTGTTATTATATTGTATTATTGCTCTTCCTTAAGGGAGGGCGAGGAGCTTAAGGCTCCTCGCTACGCTAGTGCCGCGGCGGCACGTGACGGCAACTTGCCTATATTCCTAACACTGGCAACCCTTCTTTTGCGGTTGCTATCTATATATATATACCGCTTGACTAGCGTAATAAATATCAATCCTCCTTACTCACTATTGCTATTGTAATATAAGTCTCGCTGTCCTAAAATTTGCCTCTTAGCACGTGGTGCTTTCTTGCTTAGAAGTCGTGGGTAGATATCTTATTAAAAGGGCCGTTAAGGCGCTAGTAGTAAGTAAGCTAATAGCAATTTTCTATCCCAGGGATAGAAAATCCTAATTAGCTGGTTTAAGTTAGGGTCTGTAGAATATTATACCCCTACTCCCTTTTAACCCAACCTTTAACTTGTATATGTAGAGTATTTGTATTAACAAACGTCTCTAGTGCCTTGTTTGGGTTCGCCTTTATTATCGCATCTACTAGGTTATCTTGGCCATTAATCTATTAAATTTTAAAGAGTTCTTAACACTTATAGAATTGCCAAAGTGCTATAATATCGACTATAAGGCACTTCTTCTTTATGGTACCAAGCTTAACTAAACACTTATAAAGGGAGTATAAATCGGTGCATATAATTATAGGGATAGTGGGAAGTTTAAGTTAATCTATAATTATCTTTAGGGTAGTTCTAATTGCAATTACCATATTAACTCCGCTAACTATTCTATATATCTCTAATGCTAGAACGCTTCAAGTAATATACTTACTCTTAATTAAACTCCAATAGATAAGATTACCGTAGATTATAAAGTTATTCTCTCTAGTAGATTTGTTTGTAATAATAATTTTATATTCTAGCTAGGAGCTAAAATCTTTATTATTTATAAACAATCTATTAACAAATACAAAGAGCTTAGCAGTGGGAAGATTAATAGGCACGTAAAGTAGTCTCTAATTAAGGTGGTTTATTTACCAGGAAAGACGTTTATTTAGGGTAAGAATGTTATCCTTAGTTAGTTCCTAGTGTTAAGCAGCAACAAAGAGATTAAAAGAAGCCTTAGGTTAACAGATAGAAGCAATATAAACTCTACAGGCGCGTTACTCCACGTATCCTTACTTTAGAGAATTAACGTTAATAATATCAATCTTCTTGCCTTAACTCTTCTAGCGTAAAGCAATGGAATCCTCATTTAGGGAGAGGATGCATCTATTAAAGAGTAATAGTGTTATTAAATTAAGCTTTTCCTTTAGCTTTGCTATAAGGTTTGCCTTTACTAGCTTATCTTCTTTAAGAGCTAAAAATTGGTTATCTTCTAAGATAATTATATTATCAATTTACATACTAATAATTCCAAATGGAGTTCCCGTAGCTATAATAAGAAAGCATGGATTAAATATAGAAGTATTTATTAAAAGCTTCTCTTTATGGTGCTTGCTATAGGTAGCCTACCAATAAGTTCCTACCTCTACGATTCTATATAATGGCTTAAGCACAACCATAATCATCTCTTTAGGATATTGGTGGCGAATTTGCTCTAGAAGGTATGCCAATATTAAGCGCTAAAGGTGCGTCTCTAATTGGGTATAGGCCTAAGTAATATCTTATAAATAAACCACCATTCTATTCTTTATTAAGGAGGGAGCTAGTGTAATAATAACTCACTAACTAGCTTATTAAATTATAGGAGATTATATAAGAATTACCTCCTTACTATTATTATTGTAACCTTGGATAACAAGCCTTAATTTCTTAAATAGGGCATTAGTAGCTTTGCCCTTAATTTTATTAACTATTCTTAATTTAAAGATACAAACTTTATTAAACTTAGTAGGGTTATATTTCTTAAATTTAAAAACTCCTCTTATAATAAGACCATTAATCTCCTGCTTATTAGATGCTTAGAAAGAAGCTCCTAAAGTTATAATACAACCTTTTTTTTTTGAGCTGTTTTGCGAGTTTAAAGTCAGCCTTCTCCTTAGCTATTATAAAGGCCATTAATAGCTTAACTCTATTTTTAATAGCGGTAATAAATTGCTCTTTAAAATTAACAAGATATTAGCGATTTTATAATCCCTTTAGGCAACCTCTACCGCGTTATAGTTGCGGCGTATCTACTATAACTATATTAGAATCGTGGTTGCCTTCTAGAGTATATTAATTGTGGCTCTCCTCTAGGGCATTTTCTATAGTATCCTGCAAAGGCTTAGAACTGTTATCTTTATAGTAAGGCTTAATAACAGTTAAATGGAATTAAGTGGGTCTATAAGGCATCTAAATAGTGCAAGTCTGGCCATTAATTACAATAAGTTAATGTAGGCCTAACTATCCTCCCTTTTTACGCTATACGCGTACCTTAGACTGGAGTAGCAGATTAAGCGTAGTTAAGGTATTTAGGCCATTTCTTATTTCTAGTGCATCGTTGACTTAGTATGTGGCGTAGAGACGTTATACCTCCTTTATTACCTTGCGAATAGCCTCAGCTCGTTACACAACGGAGGAAGATAGTGGAGAATTATTAGTTATTTAAGGGTAGGCGCTAAAGACTAGCAATATAGGTACAAGTCCATCTAGGCTAGTAGAATTATTAACAGCTTTAATAGCTATTTATAAAGTAAGTTCTTTACTAGCGTCCTCTAGTTCTAAAAAGATAATCTTATATACGCGGCGTAATAGCGTATAATATCGCTCCACTTTTCTAATACTATTATATGCCTTAATAGGGACTTCCTTAACCTTAATTACTATTGCCTTTATCTATTATTAAAACTCTATAGATAAGAAGTTCTTTTCTATATTATAGATAATTTAATTAGGGGGTCCTAGGTAGATATTAATCTAGTATAATTAAAGGGTATCCTATGCGTTCCTAGCTAACATATCCTTCAAGAAACGTGCGGCTTAAAAGAAGGTTAAGAAGTTAACAACTTAGAGTACTAGCTTACCGCTAAGATATATAACATCAATAATAATACAGAAGTTAAAGTCATAGTTATCTTTAAGGGTGAACTTAAATTAGCTAGGGGACTTCTGGTTTATTTAGCAGTAATAGTAGTACTTTATAAAATACTTAATTGCCTTAACCTTAACTTTATAGCCTACTCGCTGAAGAACCCTAAGCAATTAGTAAATGGATGGGTGGCTAAAATAATAGTATAGTTAACGTAACTCTAACTTAGTTAAATGGCTCTAAGTAACACTCCTTTCTAGTTATTAAAGGAGCAGCCAAGGGTAACCCTATTTACGTATAATAGGCATCCAATTATCTCCCTACACAAGCATATTCTTAAGGTTGTTAAGCTTAACGCCTAATTTATCTATATCCCTAATATAGAATAGAAATAGAGTGTTTACAGAAACAATATGGAAAGTAATATATCCTAAGGGGGTTTGGACCCTAATTGTGCCAAAAGAGATCACAGTACCCTTGCCAAATCGTATTATATATTGGCCTGCCATTAATTGGTTAATCTAAACAGAGCTATTAAGCTGCTAAAGGGCTCAAACTTAAGGTTCTCCTACTATAGATACTCCTGCGGCTCCAGTATCTGGCATAATACTATAAAAGACGTTTGCTAAATATCTATTATTAAAGGAGAACGCGGAGCTTTCCTTTAGCTTATTAAAGATATCTAACTTCGTAATAAAATGGAGCATAGATTAGTCATTAAGAACAGTAACAGTTTATATACCATCTACCTTACCATACTTAGTAAAGTATTGGTTAGGAGAGTAGTCCTCAATTTCTATATCCATAAGGAGCTGTTTGGTCTTATTAACCTCACCCTTAAGATCTTCTACGCCTTCATATTAAACTAGGAAGCTTTAAAAGTAGGCTATAGTAACCTTACAATTTCTAACGTTTCTTGCACTCTAACGAAACTTATTATATACCTCCTTTCACTTATTAAGGGAGTGTCTAGTTAATTAGCAATTTGGCTTTTTATAAACATAGCACTTCTTCTAGTAATCACTTTAAAATAAACCTCTATAAGGATCTCTATAATTGCCTTATAGTTAACGTTAATTATACCCTTTGCCGTATTCCCTACCACAGCCACTATATATTTGGTTAGTCCAGTTATAATTATATTAGTCAGGAATACTTGGTTAGGTAGGATTTTCGGTATAGAACTATTAAGATTCTTATATTCGCATTATAGTACCTACGGCGGAGCGTAGCTTAGTATATACTCCTTTAAACGTATCTACAGGTTTGTATAGCGCCAGATTACACTTAGGAACGCTATAGCAGGCTAAGATAACCTAGTCCCTTAGGCTATTCTTATTTTAGTAAGTTTTAGTAAGGCCATATTAGATTTTCTAGAGTTTATTAAAGAGTAATTAAAGGCACTCTAAACAAGTCTTTATTAGGTTAGAAGCAATAACTCTCTAAAATATAGTCTCCCGCTATTTAGATATATAAAGTTGGCAATTCTTATTAGTCTTAAAGTGAGCTCTAGTAAGCTAAAGCATTACATTAAAGCTATAGTTTTTACCCGCAATATAGTCGTAATAGAATGTCGCCGCCCGTCCCTTTAATATAACAGAGAAAGCGTAGTAGTACTAATAGCCTTAAATTCTAACCTTATTGCAATAGTTATAAAAGACCTGTAGTTTTGTTCCAAGTATATTATACAGTTCTCCTCTAAACTTGTTTTCTTCGTCCGAATATACCTTTATCAGATTCGTGACTTCTCATAATAGAGGCTCACTGGTTAGCTAAAGTGGAGGCGGTAGAGGAGGTGGAGGAAGAGTACCTCTAGGTAGAAAAGTACCTCTAGGTAGAAGAGTACCTCTAGGTAGGAGAGTAGCGTTCTAGGGGTTTAAATATAAATTAAAGTTGCCTTCTAAAAAATATTAGTTGGTTTTGGGTTTCTATAGTTAACGTATAATCTTAGCTTCCGTCCATACTAGCTCCTCTGTTCCAATAATAACGGCCTAAATATTACTAGTAATTGGGTTACTGTTCTCAGCAACATATACCCCATTCCTATAGAGGAAGTCTTAAAAATCCTAGATAATATTAACATTTCTAAGTACCTAGGTGTCGGCAGTCTATCCTATAAAATCCTCCCTAAAATATTCCCATAGTTATATATTGGCGTAGTGTCTACTTCAGTAGAAGAGAATATAGTGTAGGAGGAAGCCATTAACTTATTTTACTATATAGGTTGTTATATTAAAAACGGGAAATTTGTCCCAATCTTTATCAATAAGTTTTGCGTACGTAGCTACCCCTAGTGGTAAGGAGTCTCTCTAGTCGTTAGCCATATTTTCAGAGGAAGGGAAGTGTTATAGGGTTATAGAAGAGGAGGTGTTATTAGTATAGGGATTATTAATTGTCGTTTAGTACGCGTTTAGACGAGAATCTGCAATTATAGGGCTTAGGACCAGTTCTGGCCTTAAATCGCGAAGACTTATAAAGCGTGTTATTCTATGTGATGGACGCAAGAATCTATAATCTGGGAAAGGCTCAGAACCAGTTCTAGCCTTTAGATCCTTAGATTCATAAAAGAGTTCTATTTAAGGTTTAGGACCAGTTCTAACCTTAAAAGACAGCTTCCTTTAGCACAAGTAGCACTAGTATAGTGGCTCGTCTCTTCTTGGGAATACTTAGCTGCTCTATAATATAACAGTGAAGTTAACCACTGATCAGTGTAGGTATCACAAGGTGATATCACGTAGCTACGGTTCGTAGATAGTATAATGATTGTTATTATATTGTATTATTGCTCTTCCTTAAGGAAGGGCGAGGAGCTTAAGGCTCCTCGCCACGCTAGTGCCGCGGCGGCACGTGAGGGCAACTTGCCTGTATTCCTAACAGTTACAATAATAATAGCAAGGAGGTAATTCTTATATAATCTCCTATAATTTAACAAGCTAGTTAGTAAGTTATTATTATGCTAGCTCCCTCCTTAATAAAAAATGGAATAGTGGTTTATTTACGAGATATTACCTAGGCCTATACTTAATTAGAGACGCACCTTTGGCGCTTAATATTAGCATACCTTTTAGAGCAAATTTGCCACCAATATCCTAAAGATACAATTATGGTTATACTTAAGCCATTATATAGAATTACAGAGATAGGAACTTATTAGTGGGCTACCTATAGCAAGCACTATAAAGAGAAACTTTTAATAACTACTTCTATATTTAATTTATGCTTTTTTATTATAACTATAGGAATCCTATTTTAAATTATTAGCATATAAACTAATAATATAATTATCTTAGGAGATGACCAATTCTTAGCTCTTAAAGAAGATAAGCTAGTAAAGGCAAATCTTATAATAAAGCTAAAGAAAAAGCTTAATTTAATAATACTATTACTTTTTAATAGATATATCCTCTCCCTAAATAAGGATTCTATTACTTTGCGCCAGAAGGGTTAAGGTAAGAAGATTAACATTATTAACATTAATTCTCTAAAGTAAGGATATATGGAGTAACGCGCTTGCGGAGCTTATATTGCTTCTATTTATTAACCTAAGGCTTTATTTAATCTCTTTATTGCTACCTAATACTAGGAACTAACCAAGAATAACGCTCTTGCCCTAAATAAATGTCTTTCTTAGCAAATAAACCATCTTAATTAGGGGCTACTCTATATGCCTATTAATTTTCCTACCGCTAAGCTCTTTGTATTTATTAATAGATTATTTATAAATAATAAAGATTTTAGCTCCTAGCTAGGATATAAAATTATTATCGCGAATAAATCTATTAGAGAGAATAACTTTATAATCTATAGCAATCTTATCCATTAGAGCTTAACCAAGAGTAAGCGCGTTACTTAAAGCGTTTTAGCGTTAGAAATATATAGAATAGTTAGTGGAGTTAACATAGTAATTACAATTGGAACTACCCTAAAAATAATTATAGATTAACTTAAACTTCCTATTATCCCTACAATTATATATACCGACTTATACTCCCTCTACAAGTGTTTAGTTAAGCTTGGTACCACAAAGGAGAAGCGCCTTATAATTAATATTATGGCACTTTGGCAATCCTATAAGCGTTAAGAACTCTTTAAGATTTAATGGATTAATGGCTAAGATAACCCAGCAGATATAATGACGAAGGCAAACCCAAACAAGGCACTAGAGACGTTTGTTAATACGAATACTCTGCGTGTGCGAGTTGAAGGTTGGGTCAAGAGGGAGTAGGAGATATGGCGAGGGCCGCCAAGGCGCGGATATGGCTGGCAGAACTTAGCAGAATATGGCTGGCAGAACTTGGCAGAATATGGCTGGCAGAATTTGGCAGAATATTATGGCTGGCAGAATAGGGAGGGCTTGCAACATATTGACGCTAGTAATTGACAAGCCACCACCCTTTAAAATCAAGCTTAGTAAGCGATCAAACAATGCAAACGGGTGGCTCTTGGCAATATATCGCGTATCAAACTTTATGGAAGCTTTTATAACTACGCGTACATACACCCCAAAATAAACCACTAAATCGCCTCTATATACATCCTCTATAATACGCATTAATGGGGCCGATATAGGCGACGCCTTTATAAACTTCCTAGACACCTATATGTTAAGCGCCTACCGTACAAGTCCTTTAAGTTCGATCTTGAAAAAATAGATAATAACCACGTTCAGTTAAAATTTAGGTAAGCCTTTACTATCTCTACTAAGCCACCTACTTACTGCCTATATAGGTTCTTAAAATATAAGATTAAGCAGCTTACAGAGCTTCTGGGCCTCTACCTTATTGTTTACCGCGCCTGCTACCGCATTAATCCCGTTACTGCCCTCTACGTAGTCCTCTACTGCCTTACCTTTCCTACACACCTGTGCACCATAGAGGAAGAATTTGGGCGATCGCGTACTTAGATCTCTATTGTTTTTAACGATACAATTACCTTCCTAGTAGAGCGCTTCCGCAGCAATATTTAATGGCACTATATGCTTACTTATAAACGTATTCAACAATACGCTTAAGCGCTTGCACCTTATATGGCAGGGGAGGAAGTAATTTGGGGCTTTCTTAATAGAACATTTTAAGGCTTCTATAGACCTAATTAAAATTAGTAAATGTTCTACTCTGGCTATAAGTATAAACACGGCTTTAAGTACCAGGCTATTATAGCCGCTAATAGTATATGCATGGCCTTACACGGGCTATTTAAGGGTAAGGTTAATAATTTCCTTATAGTTACCAACTTGGGCATAAAAGGAAGACTTAATGAGGTAAGTTCTGGCCAAAATTATATTAAAAGATTATATATAATGCGCGGCATCGCGTATATAGGTAAGTAGTTGATTTTTGGTATAAAATTAATAAAATATCCACATGCGCAATACTGCGTATTTTATTAAAACTAATATATAGTTTTCTAAATCTTTAAGGGCCAATATCCTTATTTTTTATATAGAGATCAAGCCTATAAATTACTTACTTATACCTTTGGGCCTTACTTAGGTGGCTCTTTAATTGCTAGCGATTAGTAATATATAAATAAGCAACTCTCTCGTATACAAATGTCAGTAGAGCACCTATTTAGGTTAACCCATAATCTCTAGTCGTTAAACGCCTATAAAGCTGGCTTAAAGCAAGGCCTCTAGCCTGTCGCAGCTCTATTTAAGGTTATAATCTTACTTACTAATTGCTATACGTATATAAGGAAACATATAGTAGTGAATAGTTGGTATCAGATTGCTCTACTAACGATTAAGGAGTATCTTAAGCTGCCTAATAAGAATTAGATTTTCTTAATATTTATCCTTTTTTTCTACTATATCTATTTTTTCTTATTCTAACTGTTAGAGCTGCTTAATATACACCTAATATATATATTCTAAAGGTAGCATAAATTATAGATTGCTTTTAGTTAATATTTAATGTTAATTGGATTTTTGCAATAGGCAAAAATCGACTCTATAGTCGCATGCGACTATAATTGCTTGTAAAAACATATGCAGGGGGAGCTCTTGTCTCTTAATTTAACTTAAATATATAAGTAACTATCTTTTGTATAAAATAACTACTAGAATTAAAGCTTTTACTATAAGAAGTAGAAAGAATTAAAAAGTAAGTCCCTAAGTTACAATCTGTTAAATACCTCCTCCACCATAATACTTCTTAAAAAGTTACTAACGCTATAGTTGTATATAGTCCAAATTTAACCTATAGAGTTTAATACCAATACTCTTAAAGCCCTAAACTCGCGGTAGTAAAAGAGGTAGTAGAAGGACTCCGTTTAATACTCTACAGAGGCAGATCTTATATTGGCGGTAGAGACAAGCGCATAGGAAAGACAGGAGCCTTCCTTACTTGCTTAAGCAACTCCTCTACCATGCCAAGCAGTCGATTCTGGCGTTCCTCTATTATTTTTAGCCTTTTCTGCAGAGGCTCCGAGCTCTCTCTACCCCTACTACCATTGCTGCCGCTAGGTCCTAAGAGGGAGGCTATATAGGTAGAGAATGCCTTACTAGCCTCAATACTCGCAATTACCTCTGCATCTTCAAATCTACCGCGCCTCTAGCGCTAAGGCTTTTTGCGTATAGGTATAGGCTCACTCACTGCATAAAGGGAGTCTACCGGCCACTCTTGTAACTTAGGAAGACTCTTAGTAAGGCCTACATCTGCTGCTCGCTTCCTACTAAAGCTCTAGCAAAGTAGATCGCGTTAGGCGACAGAGAGGAAATGCTTCTTCTTTAGCGCATTTGTAGCGGCTTAATATACGGCAGCTCTCTTATTATAGCCATCAACGATTATAATCTACTGATCCATTGTAATTACCTAATTATTACTCCATATTTTGGTTTCTAATCCTGCTTTATAAAGCTAGGCGCGTCAGGTAGCCTCTATAGCCTTTATATTTAATGTAGTAGATTAGTAAGAGTAACTGCGACCTATTTGGGCAGATAATTGGCCAACTACTATAGTAAAGAACTTTGTCTGGCCTTCGCCATATTAATCTAATCGCGAGATGCAAATTTGGATAAGAATAACCTTTTCCTGCTCACTTAAAGGCTTACCCCTAGGTATAATAGAAGCTTGAGCTCCTGCCTCCAAGTTAAAGCTTGCTTAAGAGCCTTAAGTATTTTAGCTTCTTGCACCCAGGGAGGGTAAAGAAGGAGGTGCTATTATTAAAGTCCTTAATTGCGACCATAAGAGCGCTGTAGACTGTTAATTTTAGCAGGGGTATACGTCTACATTAATGGCTGTAGGGTCTGTTATAGTGTCGCTTATAATATTAACTGATTTACTCTTTTAGGGGGTGGTAAGAAGAACTCCGCTAAGAGGTGTTGCTTAATTGTAGGTATACTAGGGCCTGCTATAGGTATAATAGAAGCTTTGGTAAAGGTTATATAGCTTATAAGTATATCAAAAATAGTATCTATAAAAGGAATAAGTCGTAGAGGTAATCTAGGGGAGGATTAGGTAACTAGTGGCTTAAAGGAAAGGTTGATAGATCTAGTAAAGGTAAAGTTAGGATCCTCCTTACAATTGTCCTCCCCTACCTTACAGTTAGAACTTTCTAAATTAGTATACGCTAACTTAGAGTCGTTTTCTAAGCTTGGATAACTTTAAGGAGGCGTACTTTTTAGCTTACTACTACTTCTGTAAAGGATAAAGGGGAAGGTAGGGAACTGGATAAGGAAGTTAACTTATAAGATCCTGTTAATAAGGAGAAGAATATTATAATTTGTCTACCCTAGAATCTAATTAAATACCTATTGGCTAGCCCGGAAGAAGAGGTGTTAAAAATAGGTAGTAGCTTCCAAGTCGTTAATTATAAGGTCAATATACACCCGTTTAGTAGGGGGAGGATTTGGTAAGGGAGACTTTAGTATAGAGCAATTGCCTAAAAAAATTGCGATCTCTTCCTCCTTAGTACTTAAATTAATATGCTTAACGCTGCCACCTCTAAATAAGCTCTCCCCTAAAGTCTCTGGCGGAGGAAACTAATATTTACTATATAGGCTGCCAATTAAAGAGTTCTTCTTAGTAAAATTAATAAAGAAGTGCATAGGGGTAGTTACATGCGTGGGCGTATACATTGGCTTGTTAATTAGTAGAAAAGTTGCAACTTTTATAGGTAACCCAGGGGCTTTAAGATCTGGGTTATATGCAAGGATTATATTAATTAAAGTAAACAACTAAGTAGGAAGTTGCCAATTGGGGTATACAAGAGGCTCGTAAGGAATCTAAGAAGAAGGTATATTAATAAGGAATAAAATAGAGGGTATATTCGACTTATATATACATAACTACCGCCTCCTAAATCTCCTCTTAATGCGATCGCGACACCTAGCCTTTAGCTCTACTTTTTTACAATTACTAAGTACAAAGCCTTCCGACTTTCGTAAAGCCTCTATTACATCACCAAAGCCATTAGTAATATAGCCAACAAATATTATTACGATAGAAGGAGCCTTGAGAGGTCATGCCAAGGCGGGTGCATCGCGACGCCCACCACCTCCTTTTTCTCCTCGTCGCTGTCCTCCGATTTCGCTCCTCATAGAGGTGTGATAGGATTTTAGGGCGACGCGATTGTAATCTAGGCTTGAATGGCTTCGTAGATGTAATTTAAGGGCAAGGACTTCGTGCGCGCAATCATACAAGGCTTTGGATGGGGTAAGTAGTATATGCAAGCAGGTGGTGGTTGTTGGGGTGTGAGAGCTTCAAAAGCTTCAAAGTCACCGACGTTAAATTAAGAGCCTTACTCATCAAGATCTAACTACAAGCGGCCGTCAGACATGATATTAATCTTAGTAATATGGTGTCCGACGATCCTCAGATGTGACTCCTTAATTAGGACTAGATCGTGGCTATGCACGCCAAAATAGCGTCAATATCGAGTTATTTTTTGTTGCAAGCCCTCCCTAATACGGCAGAATACGGCAAGGGACGGCAACGTGGCGGGTGCTAGTACCGTCACAGCTTGATTGCGTTATTTGTATATAGATAGCAACCATAAAAGAAAAGTTGCCAGTGTCGGGAATAAGGCACGTGGTCGTCACGTGTCGCCGCGGCACTAGCGTGGTGAGGAACCTTAAGTTCCTCACCCTTCCTCATTTGAAGAAAGATAAGCATATCAACCAACATCACTGTAACCTACTCGAGTAGTCGTTATTGGTGAGTCACCCTGTGTGACCAACAGTTTTAAAGCGTATGGTATATTAAAATACTATAAAGCAAGCACTTCTAAATCTGATTATTGTATAATAGCTTTCCTTTTTTTTTTTTTTTTTATTATTATTATCCAATTGTATTATACTACGTATAATACTGCGCATGCAGCCTCTAGGCTATGGCGCTATAGTTCTATATACATGAATCCTTTCTAGG
>Ga0307507_10008645_pt1 | contig 13960 bp, 16 predicted proteins | sample 7_EM_MG_FD_207223 | JGI IMG/M metagenome (GOLD analysis project Ga0307507, IMG submission 207223) | Populus trichocarpa ectomycorrhiza microbial communities from riparian zone in the Pacific Northwest, United States - 7_EM | ecosystem: Host-associated > Plants > Roots > Unclassified | place...
TGGCCGCCGGAGTTTGTATATAAGTCAATGACCGAGACCTCGATCAGACTTTCCAAAATTCTTCGCGACCCACAGGGACCATATCGATGTGACCTCATCATTGCTTTGACTCATTGCAGGTAAGCTGGCAACCTACGAACCTTCATGCATCCTGATCAAATTTTAGACTACCCAATGTATGGGATCTCTTGTATCGAGTTCACAACCCTCATAACTGTCTTTTGAATTAGGATATGGTTCTCGCAAAGGAGTTATTGGCGCTATCACCTTCATTTCAAAAGTCTACACCGATTTCAAACGAACATGGAGTCGACCTCATCCTTGGTGGTCATGATCACCTATATTTTGTTAGTCAAGGAGTTGACGGATGGGAGAACTTCGACTCTAGTAAGACGGTTCTTGGATCGGGAGCGGACAAAGGTGACATCTTGGTTGTTAAAAGCGGTAGTGACTTCAGGGACCTCAGCGAGATGACACTGGAACTAAGTTCTACCTCTGGAGGAAGTGTCAGAAACAAAGTAATCAGCAAGATTACTGGGAAAAGACATGAAATTATACCCAGCATGAGATCGTCCAAACCTTTCGCAGATTTGTTAAAGTCTCTGCTTTCTTCCGTCGATAAAACCCTCAAAGCACCACTCTGCAAGACGGATGTAATGGTGGATGTGAGGAGCACGTTCATAAGGGTACAAGAGGTAGAGTATTACTTCTACCATATCCGGTGACCGAAGACTAATCTTACTTTCAGTCACCCATCTGCGATTGGTTTTTGGATATCGTTCGATATGCGTACGACGATTCTCCCTGCTTGAAAGAATGCGGAGGTTCAGATGGTGCTATCGCTTGTGCTGGAACGTTCAGAGGGGATTCAATCTATGGCCCAGGTCTGAATACTGCAGTGACCTTATTTCTATCACGATTGACGGCAAGACAGGGTATATAACCATGGGGGACATTCTTGAGATCCTGCCATTCGGGGATCCCGTTATAATTCTTGAGCTTGACGGTGCTACGTTATGGGATACGTTGGAGAGTGCCCTTGGTAAATATCCCGCTCTTGAAGGGTGAGCATCACATCTCAGTAACCTTCCCATTGCTGAAGGGCGTTTGCTAGTCGCTTCCCTGCCATTTCTGGCTTTCGTGTAGAATGGGACTCCAGAAAAGCACCAGGGGAGCGAGTCCTTGGAGTTTGGCTCCTAAAGCCTAAAGGCAACGATGCTGGTTTTGATGAAGAAGAAATATCCAGAGAAGCGGATGGCCGCAAATACAAAATTGTGACGCGAGAATATCTGGCCCAGGGCCATGATGGCTACGAACCTCTTACAAAGGGGAGATGGCTTGTTGATCATGAGTGTGGGGCGACTTTCAGTTCAATCGTCAGGAGCTATCTTCTTGGTATGTTTTCACAACAAGTGAAGCAAACAAATTTATTTGTTGATCTCGTATAACGTCTTCAGGAAAGCAATTCGTCGACAAATTATTGCAGTCAAAGAATGAACGTGAAACAAGGGTCTCCAGTAAAACACGAGAGTTCATTGACGCTTTGGAGGTCGGTTCAGAGTCATCTCAGCGATGGAAAAGAGCTGTGGAAAAGGTACTTGCAACTCAATCTCGGACGACTTATCGTGAACACATTCAGATCTCAATGATGGAACATATGAGTTCTGTAGATGTGTTCGATGGAGAAAATGTTCGCAAAGGACTTGAGGGCAGATTGGGGACCGTGGATGAGTTGGGGAGGAACCTGGTCGTAGTTTCTCCGCGAATTGATGGTCGATTAAAGGACATGGCTAAAAGTTGAGCGGGGTTCTTCATAAATACGCGATGTAGGTACAATAGCAGCATATGTATACCTGTAGCATGGCAAAAATTATAGAATCTGTCGTTCAATGTTTACGACTTAGAAATAACTGTCAACACCAGTAGGACAAGAAAAACAGTAGACATACGAATCTACGATTTCATAATTCTTGGGAAACAGGTGTGACAACTTCGAAGTTAACTTTTGGAGGTGGATCTCCAGATAGTGTGCGCCCATAATGTGCCAGCAAGCCAACTGCATTACCCAAACCAAAACCACCAAGGATGACTATTCACCAATAATGAGCATCGTGGAATATAACTGACATGCAGATTAAGAACCTACGGTTAATTGTGCTAGCTCGATTCCACAGAATTGCAGGAAGGAGAACGGATGTGAGAATGCCACCAATTGTGGCATGGTCGTTCCTTCTAAGGAGACTGGTCTGAAGATCGGAAAATGATTTATTCTCCTCTTGGAAAGGTAAACACAGGGATATGATACTCACGTCATATGTGGTTTGAATTCTCCTCATCCGCACAGACTCCTCACTTGAGTATGCATATCGAACATAGGCTGCACCTCCTGCGGCAGCAGCACCTGTTACGAAAGATCAGTCAGTGATGTATCCAGGTTGGAAGCACTACGCCAGGCTAGAATACCACTGAGCCCTCCTACCCAAGTTGCCCTAAGCACCTTATTCAGTGAAAGAGCGCCGCGACCACGTCTCGCAGTGACATATGCAATATATGCAGGGGGAGCTAGTAGTGAAGCCCATTGGTAACCTGCGTTAGAAGTCTGTCTAACGAGATATCCCGTGTCCGCAACATGTGCCGAGGATATTTGCATTGAACAATGAATTTGAAGGAAAGGATCACCAAAGTTTGTTTGTACGAGTTCGTCAAGTATAAATACTTGAAGATGCTCTGACATGTGATTGGCCTCTCAAGATCTCAAAGTGTCACCGCAGTTTAATGTACATGTATATTTTATCAGTGTAATACAAGTAAAGAGTGTGACAAACGGACCACCAGTATATTAGTTGACATAAAAAACTAAAATCAGCAAGGAAAGCAAGAACCGCAAATGATGAGGAATTATGTGATTATTTCAATTTATTTGGGGAAAGTTGAGAAATGAATGAGAAGGTAGCGATGCGAGTAAAATGATGCGCCGGTTTAAGCGTTACGTCGATTTGGTAGCGTCGGGCCAGACCTTGTCTTCCTTCCATTTGTCGACGATTTCTTTGAGATTGGCAGGAGAGAATTCTGGTCGCAGCAACTTGTAGCCGACAATTCTCTTGATCTTGTCGTTATCTAGGGCAAGAACACGCTTTGCCAGCGTGTATTTATCCATGTAAGGGTTAAGAGGGCTGTTGGAAATGGGACGACTTGAGTTGACGAGCATCTCTGTCCAGCCTTCGACATGTTGTTCGTTGATAAAATCGAGATCTTCCATAACCTGCCAATTACTTGAGCATAAGAGAAAAGGTGATGAACTGTTACCGACCTTAATCAAGGTGCTCTCGACCAGGTTGAAGAACTCAAAAGTCGTGCCGAAGACAGCGGCTATAATTGAACCTGAACTAGCAAGCGTGCTATTTGAATCGTCGACCTACCAAAAGATCGTCAGACGTGTTGAAAGGCACTTTTCAAAAGGCCACATACCAGGTTGAACAAGGGGGCTATGACCTTCTGGTCATGTGGGGTCATGCCATCAACTTCTTTAACCTTGCTCTTTTCGTTGTGAAAGGGAATAAATTCTCCAGCCAGTTGATTGGCTTCCTTCCGACAACGAGAGGCCATCCAGTTAGCACAAGCCCAGGCGGCGGCTGCGACATCGTCAATGTGAACTGTATGAGTAGGATTCTTTCCTGGTGACCATCTGAAGGATGTGGGTCACTATGAGGGTGTCGAGATGGAGGAAAACGACATACAAGGACTTCATGGGACGCTTTAGATACCCATACACGGCGGAAACGATGATTAGGGTGTTTACTACGAGGAGGATGAATAACAATTCGAAGATGAGGCGAGTGAAGACCTACTCTCGCCAAAATTGGTGTAGGGACCATAGACAAACCCGACACGGAGAATAACAAGATTCAAACTAAAGGGATAATATGAGACGTTAGCAACCAACGTTGGCATCAAAAATAAGGTGTTACTTCTCGATGGCCGCAAGAGCTCGGAGAGTTTCGTGCCACCAGATGCCGATTGTATTCGCAGGCTTTATGTCATCTTTCTCAGTAGCAGCTTGCTTGCTTGAGGTTTCATAGAAAGGTTGTTGTATCCGGATGTAGGACTTGATATTTCGTTTGGCGGCCTCCAAGCCCAACAGCCGAGTAACCAAGAAGGTATTATTGATGTGAATCTAATGAACAACGATGAACCTTGAACAGAGATAAATATAATGGCGGACTTACAAATTCTGTTCTGTCGTGGCGCACCTCTCCGGTGAAATCGAATACATAATCAAAGGAAGGATTCCCTTCCGGAACATCATATGCCGAAGCAACTGCGGCTGTTGACGACAAGATGAGCATCCTAGCAACGAGTATATGGTTTGGGGCGCACCAGGGATAGTCAAGTTTACTTGACGATATTCGACCTCCGGTCTCTGCAGGACCTTTGTGAACTCTGACCCAATGTAACTACAAGAAGAGTTGAGGTGGAGGTTAATACGCAGATGTTGGGACTCACGTTGTTGGGGGGTTGACAGAGTATTTGTCAACAATGCGCAGGGACTGTAATGTTTGTCTCAGACTAAATAAAGTCGATGCGGACAATCGAACATACCGAAACCAGGGGATCACCCTCGATTGGAACCAAAAGAGCGGCCAAAGCTCGTGAGCAAGTGTTCAAACCGCCTGAAGATGGTGAGGAGATGTCGAGCACGACAGCGAACGCACTTACCAAAGATCAGAACGGCGGGCTTGGAAGCCATACTGACTTGGGGAAGATGAGAGGGATAAGAAAAAAAAAAGGACTACTTAAGAAGGCAATTAGGTAATAAAGTGGTTTCCACACAGACGATCAATTTTCCCAGCTCAGCTTTGTCATATCCAACATATCGCCTGTCAAAGCGTGAAAGAGGTTAGAACATATACAAGCTCCTGACTGAACACAACGCAAACCATATATGTGCTAACTCTATGTGGTTCAAAGCAGAAGGGCTTCCGGTCCGATATCTCTCCTATATACCACAACGATGGCCCAACGATATCCACAAAGTCAACAGGCTGGCTCCGTACAATTCCCCAACCCACTGCCTTCACAATCAAGTATACAATTGTTGAGTCAGGAACTCGTCGCTGCGCAAAGGAGATTGTTGCAATACACGGACCTGAGTAGGTTCATTCGATCGTATTCAAATGCCAGCTGACTCCAACGTCCATGTAGTTTCAAACCTATATGCTGAATTGGATATAATTCGTAGCATTGTCTGCCACGATTGTAAACAGAGGATTTCAAATTTGGCCCAGCAGATCCCTACTATACCAGTTGAGCAATCGCAGAACATAGGAAGCTTGCAGACTACTCCTATCATTTCCGCTCGTCCGACAGCTGAAGCCACTGCCACCATTCCTTTCCCAGGCCACAGTTCCTTTTCCCCTCCAAGGAACTTGTCGGATGCACGATTGACACCACCCCTGCCTGCCACTCTTTCTCACTCCCCAATCATACCAGTTATATCCAATGCCACTACGTCCTCTGAAGCCTCCCCTCTCGATACGGCTCCCATGAACTCCGTAAAAGAAACCTCGGTCATTGACAGACCTGAGAAATCACAGTGGTCTTTCACGTACAACAGCGAAGTCAAACGGTCGATCGACATAACCTTCGCACATGAAGTCAAGAACTCTTCCCCAGTGTATGCTGTACGATTTAGTCCCGATGGGAATCTTCTTGCCGTGGGACACTCTTTTGATCAAGTTGCAAGGACCGACATTTATGACGTGCAGAACAGGTCATTGAGGTGGTATGTTCTATCTACCCATTTGCACGAATATATTGACTTTGTATTCAGTGCGCTGACAGAATACTCTGGTTACAAGAAACAATCTCGCTCCCGTGGGGCATGGTGCATATGCTTCAGCCCAGATGGTCGATATCTGGCCGTTGTATGTTCGCTTGAGACGATTTACGTTGGTTTCCATTAAATTTTTTCTTCTGTGGCGGTCTTCTTACGCAATATCCAGTTATGGGAGATTGCCAGCAAACGAGTAGTGGCTGCCTTGAAAGGACATGTAGGAGCTGTCCGGTTCCTCGATATCTCTCCTGACGGACGCCACCTTGTCACATGCTCATACGACTATTCAATTCGCATTTGGAGTTTGCGTGATGGGTCTTCGAAGTCCCTCCTATCGACACCAGGCTACTATTTCATATCGGCCAAGTTCAGTCCGAACGGTCGCTACGTTGTAGCCTCGAACTTGGATCGGATTCTCCGAATATGGGATGTACGCTCTAGTCAACTGATCGGCAGGTGGGATGGAAATAAAGAAAGTATATGGTCTCTAGTATTTTCACCGGATGAGGAGTTGTTGGTAACCGGCTGTTGGGATGGGGTGGTGAAATCTTGGGATATCAGTTCACTCAAAGAGCCAGCTCGGTCGTCTTTATCAGTTTTAACGGAAGAACGTATGTTGGTGCAAAAGATCGAAAAGCTGGATTTTGATGGGCATTGGGTCAGTCTAGTATGCACTCTGATGTCACGCCTCTCTCATTTTTTCATGAAACATAGGGAGACGTGCGTTCTATTTCCATCTCGCCTGACGGTAAATGGATCATCACTGCTGCGTCTGACAAACTCGTATGTGTATGGGACCTGCACACTGCAGAACTCCAGTGTACACTAGAGGGAAAGGTGGGCCTGTGGGCAGTTGATGTCAGCCCTGTCGGCAACTACATCGCTACTGGGAGTGATGATGGTTTCGTGACGTTGTGGAGGTATCAGACGGTGTAAAAGTGACTCATTCTGCATCTTGCGGTTCTCAAGAACCCGATTCATTCAAGTGGGTAGCCGAGAAGGATGATTCTCAATGCGCGTCGCATTCCCGTCCAAGTCCTAAGACGCTTTTTATTTGATGCATATCCGATCTACAAGTTGGTGAACTGTGACGTGGACCTTGTCTGAATCAGAGAAGCCGCAGCCTGTTAGGAAAGACATGACCCTGTCGAAGGATCCCTCAATGTATCTTGGTACTCCTAGTCTAAAAAATTACAGGATTGACAATAAATACGAGCTCACGCTTTGGTCACAGTAAAGATATATTGCTCAGGGTTAGGTTCTCGGTCAGGAATTGGGAGTGGCAGGCTTGACAGCAGATACTGGCCATAGCTGAGTGGAAGATAATCTGGATTCAGAAATGGTCCTACCCACATGCTATACTTGTATGCATTATGTCGCAACTGAGGTTAGAAAAGGGAAAGTACTGGGATGTTTTAAAACCACTGGCCTTGGGGCCTTGGGGACCAATCCGATGTTTAGTGTCTTCGTGCTAGTAGTCAAAAAGTAATTCTGAATAGCATTCCGCAGGATTAATGACCGTGTATCGAAAATGTAGGGTGAAGGCCTTAGGTCTACTGTGGCATAGAATCACTAATCTTCGGTCATACTCGATCTCGAGAGGATTTGGTTCAGCTTCCGAAGAGCTTGGCGCTCACTCTCTGACTTTGTTGATCCAGTCTTGAGGAATTGAACATATGATTGAAGTTTCTGCTTGACATCGGGCGTTTTAGCGATAGAAGGCTGGGAAATGGTAAGTCGCGTTCATTGAAATCGTGCTGTTGACGCACCTTCTGAGAAAAAAGGGCAACACCTAATACAACAAGTGAGTGGCACCGTTTCGACATCGAATGGATCAACCCTCACCGTCCTTTATCATTATTTCCTTCTCAGTCAGAATTCTAAGCATCAAATCCCGAAACTCGGCTAGAACCAAACTTTGCTAGATAGAAGTAATGGGCAATTCGCAAAAAGCAGGATAAACGGATAACACACCCCACGCATCAAGGGACACCAGTCCGAATCTCCGACAATTGCAATGTCAGCTGCTGGAGCCTAAGAAATTAGATAAGACTCCCAAGTTACAAGTTAAACGACGAACAACTTCAAGTAGGATTTGTAATAACACTATCGCTGGATGAAACATGGCCTTCAATCGGTTTAAACAACAAGTTGAACAGTAACATATTTAGCCACTTACCTCTTTCCGTGTTTTGATGTCGGGAGGGGCTCGGAAACGCTGGATAAATTTCTCGAGACGCGCACGCGGTCCGTGGGCTGGAATAGAGGGTACATAGTACACCGGAAGGTCGGAAACGGGTATTGGGGCGATGTTATGTGTCCATATCGGTTTACTCAGCGCGATCGAAATTCCACGAATGAAAAATGTGCTTGGTAATTTCCCCGCTGCGTTGCTCCCCTTCTCATGGAAAGACAATATTGTGGCACCGTAGCTCGCATCAAAGGTCCTTCCCTGCTTGGGATCATCCTTGTAACGAAAGATTGTCTGTCTAACAGAAGCTGAGTGGTTTGGGGGAAACTGTGCCAGGCTCCAGATCTTTGCTCTATCAGTCCCTGTGATAATGAAAAGCGAGCTGTTCACGTAGGGTTCGAGAAGCGGTACATCACTGTAACCATTCAGAAACCGATACCAATCAGAAGCATGTTCCCTCAGGTAGGGATAGAGATTGACAGGTTCTCTAAGGTCTTCACGGGTAGCACCCTCTGGAAGAATGAGGATTCCTCCTTCTCGAGCATAGGAAGTAAATTGAACTTCACTGCAAAGGAAACGAATCACTCGAGATCTAGAGGAAATGGGGTTGGGACAGGAAACTTACAGCGGTTGTTCAGAGATGCGAGTGCAGGTGATACCTTGGCTGGATAGAATACTGCCAGGACTGATGTCCCTAGCAGTAACTTTAGTTTTCCATTTCGAAAAAGGAGGTTCTATCGGCTTGAAGTTGCGTGGAACGTCATCCTGAATAGGATGATTCCGAGGATAAAAAATATTAAACCAATATTGGAATCCACCTTTGCGGTCTAGGCATCCAACATCACCAATACTAAATCCTTGTTCCAGGTGTGCTTCGGGCAGTGATGGAGGTACAGGACGCCAGAGAGGAAATCCTCGTCCGATTGACATTAGGGATCTGCAATATATTGCTGCCGGAATGGAAGAGGTCCTCACTGGATGGTATAAGGGAAACTGGGTTTCAGGAATGTGCTGGCGGTAAGGACCTAGTAGAGAGCCTAGAAGTGTGTCGGATGATTTTCTGGTCAGATGTAGTGGCGAACATACTGTGTCGAGAACGATTTCTGGTTGGCTGGGCCATACTTCCATCGTCCTGTTCGTCCATGGATACCCGTTTTGCTGATATACAACAGTAAAGCGGGAGTCTGCGACAAAATGAGGAATAAGAACTGACAGGTGTGACGGAAGACTGAATATGGTCTGACAACCAGCCGGCGCCCTTTACTTGTGTTACTATATAACACTTGCAACACCTATAGTACTCCCCTTCCCTTGCTTTCTCGACATGTCAGACCCAACTATGAACGCTGAGAGCAATTCCGGTAATCCAAGTCCCATCATACACACACTGGCAGACACCCACAAAGACAACAACAATTCTTTCAACACAACCAGCAATACTAGTACTACCGTGAATAACAATTGGCATATTTATGGTGATACATGCGACTACTACATGACTTCGATCTGATGGTCAAATCAGCTGCTACTGACGGATATCCAAGTCACCAACGACATCGACGCGGTGCATCTGCTGCCCCTACCCTCCCTCCAACTCCTGGTAAGTGCTGCCCATTTTTTTAGTGCATAATCTGGGTTAACGAGTATTCCCGGCAGAAGAGTTCTATCCTCCTCAGCTTATTGCTACTCCGAGTCAGACACCAAAGGTTCTATCTTGAATTTTCGCAATGAGGGCCTAAGCGAACCTATTACAGTTCCCACGTCTGCCCCATGAAACCACCCAAGTATCAGGTATGATAATCGTACTGATTGTAACAGAGGATCATTGATATTTATGACGCAGACGAATATGAAATCACAATACCAGTCGAATCGAATGTGAGTGTCGTTAGAGAGTTTAAATACATCACGACTTTCGAGTTCACATTTATCTCTTCAGCATGGATTTAAGTCGGAAAGTATCATTCATCAAGCATCGACCTCTCAAGGTGAGGGAGTTATCATCCTTATTAAGGAGAGCCAACCGTTGATTTTACTGGGCGGGTAGTGCAACATACTAGTAGAAGGACGAAAAGTCACTCGATAATAGGCCGTATCAGCAGCTTCAGTCGCACGGTTCTAGGCCTAAATGACAAACGCACGCGGGGTGTGTGGATTCCTTGCTTTCTCCTCAAGTGTGTGACCTTCATTGGATTAAAGAACAGAAATTATACACCGAACTCAACACGAAGGTACTCATTACCAATGTTCTAGAAGCCTCAATAAGCCAAAATCATATTTTGTCCTCCAGAATGTGGGAGATTACCTACCCAAAAACATAGACGAGAAGTACAAGAATTACATCTGCTCACCACACTTGGATCAGGTCAATGCAATTCCAGTCTGGGATCCATCCACGCCTCGGGGAGAAGGTATCAGAGGGCGAATAAGAATTGACGTTGGCGATGTAGGCACATTTACCATGCGGGGAGGTTTTCGAGTAGAATTCAACATCCTGCTGGATGCCAAAACCAACGACTTATGTGGATATAATGTTCCCGAAAATTTCTCCCCTTTTATGCCTCCCCTCAACTCTGAACAAGCCCAAAGTTGTCGTATCAAGTACGACCCTCTCAAAAACATGATTGACCTGGATAAATGTGGGGCAATCTACGCCGACGCGATTGATTTTCCGGATCCTCTATCATATGGAATGAAACAAGGGCCTTGCAAACCTTCTCAGGAGTGAGTCACCTTGCAGATATCCCGTCGCTGCTTCTAACCTATCGTGCAGTCAGCGTTCACCGCTATTTGAGATCTCACCGCAGGCAACGAAGGACCCGCGGCGAGGATTCCTATATCTTCCCTACGGCGCGAAGATATACACCTTTAGTCCCAGAGCCCGTCAAAACTTGAAGCCGTATCTCAAAGAGCAGCTACCGAATTGGCTCCAGCATCTGAACGGTTTGCGGGAACAACAGAGAGCTCTACCTATAATTCTTACTGCTGTTTGGGCAAGCAGAAGCCTCGCTTGCGCCTCATACAGGATTAGTCCTCCAAACACATCAGCGACCCTGCAACTGTTGAAGGATTTGGATGGGGAGAAGGTAGAATGGGCCCGAGCACCCGAAGGATTTTCCACACACATTGCTCCACTGGCCTCCGAGGGTTATGATCAATATGGTAGACTGAAATCTAACGTGGAGGACCAGAGTTTTGCGATTGAGGGTTATGGAGTCTTGAAAAAGGAAATTGCGTGACCACACCGACTGAACTCTTCGACATTCGTTGAATTGTGGAGGTTTGATTACCGCAAGGGGAGAAAAGTCGACTTTGTTAAATTGGGAGAAGGTAGAAAGACCGATACCGTCGGTGTCGAGTCGAGATGAGGAGATGAGGATGTTTATGGTAGTTGCTGTTGATTAGGTGTACTACCAGGGGAAATAACCTAACCTACGAATTTTCGATGCACTGGCAGCTTGAGGAGCATTTGGATCAAGACCATTCACGTAAAATATATTCGGAGACCGTAAACCTGGTTCACTCTTTCAAGATTTCCAAAATACCTGTAAAGTGGATCTACTTACACCCTATCACTACTATATTACGCTATGGGGTATGTATACTTGTACTAGTAGCATTTATTGATCCAGGTGTGTCTCGACTCAAATGCGGGTGTCAGGAAGGCAACTACATAACCAATTTTGCGTCGTTGAAAATGCCTCTGAATCCGCATTATTTTGAAACGTTGCTGAACTTGTCACCAAGTCTTCTGTGCGAGTCATCCTCATTCTGACTGCCGAAATTTATGTAAATCGCAAGGGGGCATCACCGGAAGATTCCGCGACATCCACTCCCCCGAGGTTACCCCGACACTAACTCGGGGTCCTCGCTTATTAATCTTCGGGTCACCCCCAATACGGAAGGTGCGTGGCTCACAAAATGGCCACTGTTGATAATCGATCGCATAAATTGATATATTTATGAATCCGTTCATTTCGAAAAAGGAGGAATATGATATGGGGTTCCAAACGAGAAAACGGAGAGCTGGAGACCGGCCAACAAGATGCCAGACACCGATTTTTTTGACAGATTGGAGATAAGGCAATCACGAAAAAGAGCAGGCTCTGTTCTTTCACAGTCTCAAAATCATCTACTACGAAGTCCCGCCAACCTTCCCCATCTTTAAAGGACGTGCACAGTAAAGTATCTACAGTTTTGGCAATTAGTAGTTCGCGTACCTTCCATATTGGGGTTGACCCGAAGATTAATAAGCGAGGACCCCGAGTTAGTGTCGGGGTAACCTCGGGGGGGAGTGGATGTCGCGGAATCTTCCGGTGATGCCCCCTTGGTAAATCGCTTCCCATGCCTGAGAATGTGGGTGACGTGTCAAACTGGCAACACCATGAGAAAATTCCAACTCTCTTCCCAACCACCAACCAATTCCCGCCAGCACTTGCACTCTCTTTCACCAGCGGACGACTGTCCACCTCGGCCGCTATGCTGCTACCTCTCTTGGCAAACTACCCGCCAAGCTCAGGTTTATTCAGGTGGCTTCACGACGTGGTAGCCATGTGGGATGGAGAAGACAACGACTATACTTTCTGGTTTGTCAGCGCAGGCATGCCTCGTCGAGACTATAGAGTCCGAGTCAGTCAACGTGGGCAGAAGAGAGTAGAGGTGGTGGTCCAAGATGCGATTCGGGAATATAAGACTGGGCAACCAGTCGATCTGGGAACGATGGAAAATGGCTTAAGAGAGGCGTTCGACCGCATACGTTTGTGGCAGCACTACTCCAGGTTACATATCTACGAGGCTGCACCGTTCATGGAGTTCTTTATAGATCTCCTGCAGACGGTCGAGATATATGGTCTCAAATTAACGGGCGCTGGAGAGCAAGCATTGGAACTTCTCCAGAGGGCTCGTAGGCTTGAGAAATATGCGACGGGCAGCCTGTGTGAAGTTGATGAACTACTGGAGGAGCTCGATCGACGGGTCGACGGCGTGCTACTCGGTGACGCTGAAGTTGCAAAGGACGTAGAGGCCGTAAGCACATCATCAGCGTGGTGGGACTTTTTCCCAACGGTGTTGCCCTTGTGCGGCACTCTACATCTGGACGTCTATGTCCAACCTGCCCATTCAAAGGAAGAATGGACGAAACATAAACACATAATCTCGGGCAAGGAAGGTTATCAACAAGATGACCCCAGCTATGACACTGCTGTCGAAGCAGAAGCGTGTCCAAGCCCGACGTAAGTCTTGTTTTACCCATCCCTCCAGAACTCGGGCTGATTCATCCACAGCGAAACGGGCACGCTCACAGTTGACCAATCTGACAAGTGGTCGACTTCGGCTTGTTGCAGTGGTACGACATGAAGGATGAACGGCATTTATTCGCCCGCGATAAATTTTCATACATGCCTGTTTGATTTGAAGGGAAGATGGAGGTGGAATTGATTATCTTGGTTTTAAATAAAGAGCGTCCCGAGCATCGTCGGTGTTTCGGATGGATTTTCGGAAAACAAAGCGTCGATTGATGCCATCGTCAGATGACAACTGAAGATCGTCCAGATATCATACCAATTAAATAGTTCAAATGTCACCTCTGCCAATGCCTTTGCTTTAAGTATGTCGGCGAAATTACAAACCAGCGATCTAGAGACATAGAAACAATCTGCACAGTGCTCTTCATGATAAGTATGACGCCCAGCATTGTTTGTAAAATACATTGAATGAATGTTTACACCACTCCGTCCTTTCTGTTCCATCTCCTAGCTGTACTCGTCCTACGCAGTCCGTCTATTATTATTGAGGCATGCACTGGACGGACTTGTCCGAACCTCCGGATCTTTGCTCTCAACACTCACCTCTGCCAACATGCGTCCTTCACTGCGTCGCGCCATGCAAGTTGCTTCAAAGCTGCCCTTCCAACGATCCACCAGCACAAGCTTCATCGG
>Ga0307507_10008646_pt1 | contig 13960 bp, 16 predicted proteins | sample 7_EM_MG_FD_207223 | JGI IMG/M metagenome (GOLD analysis project Ga0307507, IMG submission 207223) | Populus trichocarpa ectomycorrhiza microbial communities from riparian zone in the Pacific Northwest, United States - 7_EM | ecosystem: Host-associated > Plants > Roots > Unclassified | place...
CCCGCGCGGGGGCGGGGCCGGCCCCCGCGCCCGGGGCGCGGGGGAAGAGGAAGTGGGAGAGGTTTCGGAAGGCTATTGCAAGGTTGAATGATCAAGCGCCCAGGAATACGGTTTATAAGGTGTTGTATTTGGCTAGGCATGGGCAGGGGACTCATGTGTGTTCTTCCCTTCTTTTCCTTTTTGATCTCGTTAGGGATTAGAGATGGGCTGACGTTTTTGGTAGAATGCTGCTCGTATGTTCTTTTTTCGTTTGATGGGTATGATACATGACTAATTTGTGATGGTGGTGCAGAGGAGTTTTACGGAACTCATCTTTGGGATGTAGGGGTTTCATTCTACCTGGTTGTGTATTTTGGGTTGGGTGAGGGAGGCTAACTTATTGTTAAAGTGTCACTGGTCTTTGATGGATGGGAATGGGACTTCTGTTTGGGTTGGTTTGTCCATAGAGTTGAGCTGCGGGGTTGCAGAGCTGATGTTGATAACAGGCTGATGCTGAGCTCACGGATATTGGTATTACGGAAGCTCAGAAAGCGAACCTTGCTTGGAAGGACCAGATTAAGGCCGGCGTCCCGTTGCCGGAGAGCTACTATTCTTCTCCATTGAGGTATCTTAGATTCTTCGCTGGTTACAGGCGCAGCTAACTAGGCCAGGCGTGCTGCAAGCACCCTCGAGATAACATGGAAAGACATCAAGGATAAGATTCCCAAGCCCATTATCAAAGAGGTTTGTAGCCCAGTGACTAGCAATTGCAATTCCGAGCTGAGGAATTATAGAAACTCCGCGAGACAATCGGTATTCATACCTGCGACCGCCGGAGCTCCAGAGCCGAGATTGCAAAGAAGTTTCCCGAGTTCGTCTTCGAGAAGGGCTTCGTAGAGAATGATCCGTACTGGACACTCGAGTGGAGGGAGCCTAACGATGTACGAGACGTCAGGCTCGGGGAAGCCCTGAACGACATCTTGGCCAATGACCCTAGCACCTATATCAGTATTACTGCTCACAGTGGAGCTATCACTAGGTAAGGCCGTGCCTCCCGGTCAATGAGTCGATTGGAATGGAAAGGTTTGTTAACCAACGGATGACAGTATGCTGCAAGTTCTCGGACATAGACCGTTTGGGGTTCAAACTGGAGGGATGATTCCAGTGGTTGTAAAAGTTGAGTTTGTTCCAGAGCCTGAGCCGACACCGACCAGCCTCTCGCCTTCGTATGGCGCACCAAGTTGCACAGTAAACCCGACAGGAATACCGTAGTATAGGCCCGGAGGTTAGTAGTGAAAAACTGAATGAAAAACGTACAGCACCAGATCAAGGCGGAGGGTTTGATTTTTAATATATAGAAATATAAAGAGCACACCCGTTACCCGTGTGTAATACCACACGAAGAAAAAAAAAGAGATTTACTCTGCCAATGAAGGGTTTTCCAATCGGAGGCTTTTAAAAATTGTTTGTTTAAAGCTGAAGCTGGACTGGGCCCCTTTTGGTAGAAAGCTATCGAAAGCCGGAGACGCCTAAGCCCAATCACTCAGCCTTGGATTATCGAGTTTTGCGCCAAGATTTACCCCCGTTGGATGCCGCCACAAGTTCAGACGCTGACTCTTAAAGCACACACCGAACCTCAACCTCCTCTCTTCCTGAACCTCTATTCTCCTTAAACTTTCATCCCCCAGCTCCTCGTCACTATAACATCCCCCCCAGCACTCTTATCCACATTTTTCCACTCCGTAAAGTCTTACTCAACCACAACTCAACATAAAATGTCTGAAGATTGGGAAGCTGTTACCAAGATTGGTTCCAAAGCTGGCGGTAGTGCTCAGCGTACAACCGTCGCCAGAACTCAGTCTGAGATCAATGCAGCCAGAAGAGCCGGTGCTGTTGTTGCCACCGAAAAGAAGGTACTTTAGTGGGAAAATTTGCAAATTTTGACGGTTGGAGTTTGTGTGCTAATATTCCTGCAGTATGCGACCGGGAACAAGACCCAGAATACCGAAGGTCAGCGCCTAACAAAGGTCGATCGTGAAAATGAGGTTGCTCCGCCACCAAAAATCGATCAGGGCGTTGGAAAGGCTATGTCCAAGGCCCGCCTTGACAAGACTCCCACCATGACACAGAAAGACCTTGCGACCAAGGTTAACGAGAAACCGTCTGTCATCAACGATTACGAATCTGGCCGCGCTGTTCCCAATCAGCAGGTTCTTGCCAAGCTTGAACGTGCACTTGGGGTCAAGCTGAGAGGGAAGGGTCAGTATTATCATTTCCACCACCAAAATTTCCCATTCCTTGAGCCTTTGTATATTTTCTCCACAATATGCTAACAATCACAATCTATAGATATTGGTACTCCCCTCGGCCCTAAGAAGAAGTAAAGTTGTTCACCGTTTTCTTTTTTTAATATCTGTATGACCACTTTTTTGCTTCTCGTTTTTGTTTAGCGGCACAAGGTAAAGAGGTTGTTGGATGGGTTGAGCTATAGATAACGTTGAGCTGCAAGGGGTACTTCGACTGGTCATGGTGCATCTGTTACCTTTACCATCGAATACTTTCCTCTCTTGTTTTTCTTCTGAAATCTTGATGAGAAACAAAGTGATGGGACAGCAGGACGTTTTACTTTGTCTTTCTTCAAGTATCTAGATGTCATTACGTCTCTTTGAGTTCACCGATAGAAGCACCTTTCTTAGGCTATTTTTCTTCTTTGTTTCTGGAGGGGTGGAAAATTCAATGGTGGAAGATTGACGGTCCGAACAGTCAGCGAAGCCATGTCCATCTAGCGTGATTGAATCCTTTCAATGAAATAAGCTGGTCTCATACCCACTGCGATTTAATAGCGAGCAATATTTATTCATGCAGCTATCCGGTGCCTTATTCCAAGTGGTTATGTCGTCTTAATGCAAGCTTCTCCACATTATCTACCGTTAAATCCCTGCCTATGTCAATTTCTGAGATAGAGACTACCTACTAAGGAAGCGGACCACAGTGCCTGGGCCATACCGGAAGAGAAAAACGTGGGACAACTGAGCCTAGACTACAAGGTTATCTTATTGGAAGAGGTAGAGTGATTTTTAGTGACGCCCGCACATAATCATGTTGTAGCTACCATACAAACAATTGCTCTAGCTTATCTGTTTTATCCCCGTGAGCCGTGCTAAACTGGAGCCAGAGGGAGAATTGTCTGGCGTAACGGCAGCCTGCCTCAAACTCCGGATCCCGAGCCGGTCTCCGGGAGAAAAAATAGGTTTGTACTTACATATCGTAATCTCATAGCGTAAGAACAAAAACAAACCTGAGTTTAGAGCGATGGACACGGGACACACACATTGCTTAGAGAAAATAGTAGTAGAAAAAGTCCGTCCTTCTTCCACCTCTTTTTTTTTCTTTCCTTTCTTCCTTCCCTTATCCCTCGGATATCTGATCATCTCTCTTTATCTACTGATATCTGCCTCCCTCCCCTAAGTCGCTCATCACGGTTCGCTTTGCCTTATCTGCGTATGCTGATCGGCGTTCTCTAGCTAAAGCGAAAAAAACCTCACTCCCAAGAGGGAAAAAATCAAATTAAATCGGTACCTACGGTACTGCAACGGAGAATAATTACTTTTTTTCTCCCCCACTTCACCCCGCGTGCGGCTATCCTCCGGTACTTCCCTAAACCATCGCATTGGCTTCCTCGGCACTTTTTAGGGTCGTCCTCCCCTGTGGTAGTGGTCCATTGTTGAGACTCTCAGGAGCGCGCTCTTGTTCTTGGAGAAGGTTAAGGACTCTTTCACTCAGCCAACCTTACAACAACAACAACAACAACGACCAGGCTCCCACCATCCGACAACAGTTTACTAGAAATTTCTCATCTACCAGGTTCAAGATGGTTGCTGAAAAAATCGACGGCACCGCTGTTGCGAGGAAGATTCGGGATAGGATCAATGAGGAGATTAAGAGGAAGCAGAAGACTAGCGAGAGGTTTAGACCTGCGTTGATGATCGTACAAGGTGAGCGGTTCTCTCTCCTTTATCTCTGAGGGAATTGTTACTTTCTCCCCTCCCTGGGAACCGTCTTATTATTTGGGGTTTGATTGGTACTTGTTTGTTTGTTGAACAAAAGTTTGTTTGGAGTATCATACGATTGCTAACATTATTCCTGATACCTAGTTGGCGACAGATCTGATTCATGTATGTATTACCGTTTTCTGCGGGTTTGCGACCACTTGAGATGCTGTTATCCACTCTTGGTCGAATACTGATTTCAGCCTGTTATCATAGCTACGTATGTGCGCATGAAACTAAAGGCTGCTGAAGAGGTTTGGATCGCAATGTTTGATAATAGAGATATTCAGCCCCGGGGTCGAAAAACCTGCATAATCGTTTTTCAACCCCGGGGCTGAATGCCTCTAATACTGGTATGCGATCGATCTTGCTAACATACCCATCAGGCAAACATCACATGCAAGATTGACAAACTTTCCGCAGAAATCACTGAAGCCGAGGTACCAGGGTCCAAACCTACCGGTATTTCAATTGGCTAAAGCTAATGGTTGGGGCCATATAGCTGTTAGCCAGAATCGAGGATCTGAATAACGACCCTTCAATCCATGGTATCCTGGTTCAATTACCAGTTCCCAAGCATATTTCAGAGGCAGCGGTCACCGCTGCTGTTGATCCTTCAAAAGATGTCGACGGTTTCGGTGCCGTCAACGTCGGTGACCTCGCCAAGCGTGGTAAAGCCCCAATGTTCACTCCCTGCACGCCCAAGGGGGTCATGGTTCTTTTGGAAGAGTATGGGGTGGATCTTTCTGGAAAGCACGCCGTAGTTCTTGGAAGAAGTGACATCGTTGGGTCTCCGGTGTCATACCTCCTGAAGAACGCAAACGCCACAGTCACAGTATGCCACTCGGCTACGAAGAATGTACAGGATTTCATCAAGCAGGCGGACATTTTGGTTTCCGCGATTGGAAAAGCACAATTTGTGAAGGGCGAGTGGCTAAAACCCGGCGCCGTGGTCATTGACGTTGGTATCAATTACATTAAAGATGAAACACGCAAGTCCGGTGAACGTCTTGTGGGAGATGTCGACTATGAGTCTGCCAAGGAGGTTGCTTCTTTGATCACACCCGTTCCTGGCGGAGTCGGTCCTCTCACTGTCGCGATGTTGTTGGAAAATGTCGTTTCCTCTGCAAGTCGATTTTATGACCAGATGGCACATAGGAAAGTCACACCTTTGCCATTGAAGGTCGAGAGACCTGTTCCTAGTGATATTGCCGTATCGCGGGCACAAACGCCTAAAAATATTAAGATAATTGCCCGTGAGCTTGGTATCTCGGAGAGGGAATTAGAGCTTTACGGGGCCCATAAGGCAAAGGTCAACTTGGACCTTCTACAAAGGTTAGGTCATAGGAGGAATGGGAGGTACGTCCTTGTGGCTGGTATCACTCCTACTCCTTTGGGAGAGGGTAAATCTGTGGGTCTTCTTGTCCTATTCTGAGTCTTTTCATGCTCACCCTCCGCCCAGACCACTACTGTAGGCTTGACCCAGGCTCTCGGCGCTCACTTGGGTAAGATTGCGTTCGCCAATGTTCGGCAGCCTAGCCAAGGCCCTACTTTTGGGATCAAGGGTGGCGCTGCAGGTGGAGGTTATAGTCAAGTTATCCCTATGGATGAGTTCAATATGCACTTGACTGGTGATATCCATGCTATCACTGCTGCGAACAATCTTCTCGGTACGATATATCCTACTGTAAGAACCGGAATAATTGAGAATGGCGCTAGGACGTCCAGAATTTTCCCCTTTAGATTAGGGGAGAAAACGTAGTGAGAAAGGTCCTTCAGTCCTCGGCTGAGACAACAGACCTTACTAGGAGAGGCAACTCCAACGTCCTGGCGAGATTCTCAATTATTTCGGTTTTTACGGTATCTTTTAACAGAGAGCGCTTCTAACATTTCCATAGCTGCTGCCATCGAGACTAGAATGTTCCACGAGAACACACAGAAAGACAAGGCACTCTATAACCGCTTAGTCCCGAGGAAGAACGGCGTTCGAAACTTTGCTCCAGTCATGTTCCGCCGCCTGAAGAAGCTCGGAATTGACAAGACCAACCCGGACGATCTGACTGATGAGGAGGTTACCAAGTTTGCAAGACTGGATATCGACCCCGATACCATTACTTGGCGCCGAGTTTTGGATGTTAACGATCGTCATTTGAGACAAGTTACTATTGGGCAGGCGCCCTCGGAGAAGGGCCATACTCGAGTCACTGGATTTGATATTTCTGTTGCCAGTGAATGTATGGCTGTGTTGGCTTTATCTGACGATTTGGCTGATATGCGTGAACGGTGAGATCCAAGTTGTGCTAACGTACCAGACGGCATACCGAAAAATACGGCACAATGAAAAATTTGGTGAGCGACACCGCAACTTCACAACAAAATGGCAGTAAAAAATGATGGTTAAGTGAATTAACTATCAAATACCCGCAAAAGCTGCGCAAACTCGCTAAGCCCGGACCAGGATATGCTAAATCCGGGCCAGTGGGAGGTAGTGTTCGTTTTTAGCGGGTGTTTCTTATTCTTTCAGACATTTCCAACACTCACCAAATTTTTCGTTGTGCCGTATTTTTCGGTGCGCCGTCAGGTAGGTTATTTTGAGTAGATTGACTAATTGTATTTTAGTCTTGGCCGTATGGTTATTGGTTCAAGCCGGAGTGGAGACCCAGTCACCTGCGACGATATTGGTGCCGGTGGCGCTCTCACTGCTTTGATGAAAGATGCTATCAAGCCCAACCTTATGCAGACCCTGGAAGGAACTCCGGTTTTCGTGCATGCTGGTCCTTTTGCCAACATTAGTATTGGTGCTTCATCTGTCATTGCCGATAAGCTTGCTCTTAAGCTCGCAGGCACTGAGGAGGATGAAATCCACGAGGAAAAGGTTGGCTATGTTGTCACTGAGGCCGGTTTCGACTTTACTATGGGTGGCGAGAGGTTCTTCAACATTAAGTGCAGATCTAGTGGACTTTGCCCCGACGTCGTAGTCATTGTTGCAACTGTTAGGGCTTTGAAGGTTCATGGTGGCGGTCCGGAGGTCACTGCAGGCGCCGCGCTCCCGGAGGCTTATCGCACTGAGAATGTCGAATTGCTTAGAGCCGGCTGCGTCAACCTGGCGAAGCACATTCAGAACGCTAAATACTATGGCGTTCCGGTGGTTGTTGCCATCAACAAGTTTGTCACCGATACTGAAGCTGAGATCAATTGCATCCGTGAGGAAGCAATTAAGGCTGGTGCTGAGGACGCCGCCGTGGCTTCTCACTGGTCTGATGGTGGATTGGGCGCGGTTGAGCTGGCCAAGGCTGTCATTGCATCGTCTCAGAAGCCCAAGAACTTTAGACTTCTCTACGAAGCTGATCTCTCCATTGTCGGAAAGATGGAGGCAATTGCTAAAGAGATGTACGGAGCTGCCGGAATTGAGCTCAGTGAGCTAGCTAAGAGTCAAGTTGAGACTTATACCAGACAGGTAGGTGTCTATAAATTCCGACATTCGAGTCTAGCATATACACTCCCATTTGAAAAGTCTTCATAACCACACTGGTCTATTCATGTAGTTGTGGCTGGCGCAGTATACCATAAGAACTCGAATAATTAGACCTCATGCTAAGACGTCCGAAATTCCCTCTCTTGGATAAGGGAGCGAGCGCACAGTGAAAACTGACCCCCCTCAGCCCGAGCTTAAGAGCCCGTTTGGTAAAAATAGGACCATTCTGTTATTTTCTAGTGTGAAAGGGGCATTCTTTCCGTTTTGAAACGGAAGGGAAAGGGCCATTTGTATGGGGGAACAGAACGGAACCGCTATATCTAAACAGGCTCTAAGACAAAAGAAAAAGAAAAAAGAGACTGACTTTACCAGCAAAGGCAACTCCAACGTCCTAGCTTGAGGTCCAATTATTCGAGTTCTTACGGTATTAGTGCCAGCCAAGCGCGGCCACAACTACATAAATAGACCGGTGTGGCTGCGAAGACTTTTCAAACGGGAGTGTACTGACTTTATATTAGGGCTTCGGACACCTGCCAGTCTGCATTGCTAAAACCCAGTACTCCCTATCCCACGACCCGAACCTGAAGGGGGCTCCTACTGGCTTCACTGTGCCAATCCGGGATGTCCGCTTGTCTCCTGGTGCCGGGTATCTCTACGCTAAAGCTGCAGATATTCAGACTATTCCCGGCCTTCCGACTGCTCCTGGATACCTCAACGTTGATGTCGATATGGAGACTGGAGAAATCCAAGGTCTCTTCTAACTTTTTTCCTTCTTTCAATTTTCCTTCTTTCGTTCTCTTTCTTGCAAATTTCTAGGGTCGTAGATTAATGCTACAGTAGATGGATAGGGGGAGATAGTTCAAGGGGGTGTGCGATTTCAACAATGGGCGTATTAGAGGGGTACACAATGGGAAAAAGCCTGACCCAATAGTACATATAAAAAAGCAAATGCAATTAGAAAAGCTCAGCTCGGAACTTATACTACTAGTATACTTATGTTATAACGTGATATTCTTCATATTCTACTACACATGTAGCACAAGAGATACTGTAGAGCTCAGGTCAATTGGAACGGTCAGCTGTCAGCGTCGAGTGTCCTGTCTCACCAAATGACTGTTTTGTCCGTGTCAGCCGGGTGGTGTCCCAAAGTTCGGAAGATGTCAGTACTCTTGTTCTGGCAGTATACAGACATTTCGTATTTTGCCTTCACGGAGCTGTTGTAACTAAGACAATGGATTCTGCCTGAAGGAACTTGTGCGCAGCATGATTTATGATATAGTACTGTAACTGCGAGTGCTAAAATTCAGAAAGATCTAGAGACAACTATCTACTCCCCTTAATCTTACTCCCCACCCTATTCCCTGCTATGTAAAGTACAGTACAGCGAGAATTATTTCTGGCACAGTATCTATCAAAGAAATTACAAAAACCAGAAAAATTATCCAAGTTGTCCCAATAGCTTTTTGTGTCAGCATGCGGTGTCCCAACTCAGGGTACATGTTTTTTTTGCGTTAGCAATTTCGAAGCGTCCCAATTGACCTAAGCTCTACAGTATCAGAGAAGCTAGAAAACCCAAATCCCCGGAACTAGGGAATGACATAACATAACTGCGGGGCTCCTTTCACCCCGCGTTAAACAGCCGGGGGGCTCCCCCTTTTTTTCTTTTTCTCAACTTTTTCCCCCCCCGAACCAAAAATATCAACTCGAGTTACAGCGATTTGCCGTGGGCCCTGCTTATAACCCCACAGCGTACTCTCTCTCTCTCGTCCCAATTTTCCAAACAAATATACTCTTACTACAGTTGGTATAGTGCACAATAGTCAGTCTAGCTTATATTCAACTAAAAAAGAATAAAAAAAAGAGACCTCTCAATTACCTGGACAAAACATTTGCAAATTGCTGTAAGGAAAAAAAGAAGCGAAAGTTGACCTTTCATGGGCCCGCCCCTCCCACCACTTGATACCGCATTACTGGAAATCGCCCTAAGGCTTAGTGTTGCCATGTGGCCAAAGTGGAGAGCTTAGCGAATATAAAAAAGGAAACTTAGGATAGCGAGTGATAATATATGATGGGACATCAAGATCCACGCTTAATGCCTCTCACCGTCTCAACTGCGCTTTCTTTACTCGTAGTGTCAAAGCGTTTTTAGAAAAGACTGCTATTGCATACCACCCAAAAAATTGAGAAAAAGTGTCAAATTTTGGCGGTATGCAATAAATTAGCAGTCTTTTCTAAAAACGCTTCGGCATTGCGAGTACAGTACGGTTTGCTGGGGGATTGGTTCCCTCAACAATACAAGACTCGCTCTTCCATCAGTGCAGCAAAAAAAAAATAGATCTCACACTACTCGTAATTTCCTGACGTTTGTAAAAACGACTGCTATTGCATAACACCTAAATCTTGAGGCTCTGGCCAATTTTTTGCCTATGATATATGCAATAGCAGTCGTTTTTACAAACGTCAGGAAATTACGAGTAGCCTGGTTGCGGGGTCGTCATAAAAATGTTCTTAGTGCCCACACTATCGCTGAATCTATGTAGCGCAACAGTGGTTGCCCCTCACCATTAAATTTTTATCCCCTTCGGTGAGAGCACCATTTCCAGTATCGCTAGATAATGCGGTAATAGGAAAACATCGACCAATCCATTCTCCTTCCTTCCTTCCACCGCCCGCCAAGGGGGAAAGCCTAATTCCTTCACCACTCCCCCACTTTCTCGATTCGGTACGGATTTTCTAGCGCGCCTTGCAGGAGAAGATACGGTACTACGCACTCCACTTCTTCCTCCCACAACAGAAGGGGAGAGCAAAGAGATTTCCTTTCCATTCATTTCCCCTTCTCCCCCCCCCCTCTTTTTGGATCTTAAAATGTCGCTTGCTGCTACTACTAGCCGCCGGTTGCTACTGCTTCGTTCTCGAGCGATTGCTTCCTCCTTCACCACCTCTACTACTTCTACCGGGCCTCCGTTATTGCAGTGCTCTGTGAGAGTTGGAACGAAGAAGAGTAGAGTTGGTCCTAGCGTAAGGTTCGAAAGCCTGCGTGCGTTTAGCGTTAGCATGGGAAGACAGGAGTGTATGTTCCCCCCTCTTTTATTCGAGGATAATTATTGGAATATTTGGTGAGCTTATGGCTGAGCGAGGGAAGGATAGTTCAGAAGATCAAAGTCAAGAATCCGATGGTTGAATTGGATGGGGATGAGATGACGAGGGTGATTTGGGATTGGATTAAGACCAAGTTCATTTATCCTTATCTTGATATCGATCTCAAGTACTATGATTTGGGAATCTTGTATCGAGATAAAACAGAGGATAAAGTCACTGTCGAAGCAGCAGAGGCGATCTTGAAGTACTCTGTGGGAGTCAAGTGCGCAACAATCACTCCGGATGAAGGACGTGTCAAGGAGTTCAATCTCAAGAAGATGTGGCTGAGCCCTAACGGAACAATCCGTAATATCCTCGGCGGAACAGTCTTCAGAGAACCCATTGTCATTCCTAGAATCCCCCGCTTGGTAGCCGGCTGGAAAGAGCCCATCATTATTGGCCGCCACGCCCACGGCGATCAGTACAAAGCCCAAGACTTTGTCGCTCCTGGCCCAGGTAAATTGGAACTAGTCTACACTCCTGAGAAGGGTGAGCCGGAGCGCATCAAGGTCTTCGATTACAAGGCTAGTGGTGTCGCATTGGCAATGTACAACACCGACGATTCGATCAGTGGATTCGCTCACGCTAGCTTTAAGCTTGCGCTTCAGAAGAAGTTGCCGCTGTACATGAGCACCAAGAACACTATTCTCAAGAAGTACGATGGAAGGTTCAAGGATATTTTCCAGGAGATCTTTGAGTCGACTTACAAGGCTGAGTTTGACGCCAAGGGGATTTGGTACGAGCATAGGTTAATTGGTGGGTAACTTTTCAAATCCATTGAGACTGGGAAAGGGCGACTGTGCTGATTTATGATGGTTGATAGACGATATGGTGGCCCAGATGATCAAATCTAAGGTAGGACCATTGATGGCCCTACGATGCCAGAGGAGGGATGTACTAATTGGGATTACAGGGCGGCTTCATCATGGCTTTGAAGAACTACGACGGAGACGTCCAGTCCGACATTGTTGCGCAAGGTTTCGGATCACTAGGACTGATGACCTCCGTCCTGATTACCCCTGACGGCAAAACCTTTGAATCCGAAGCAGGTAAGAACCCCCTCCCCCCCACACACACATACACTTCCATCCACTTATACCGACCACAACAGCCCACGGAACTGTGACAAGGCACTACCGCGAGTACCAAAAAGGCAAGGAGACCTCCACTAACCCGATCGCCAGCATATTCGCCTGGACCCGCGGTCTAATCCAGCGCGGTACGTTGGATAGCACCCCAGACGTTGTCACCTTCGCCGAGTCCCTAGAGTCCGCCGTCATTGATACTGTCCAGCTCGACGGCATCATGACCAAGGACCTCGCACTCGCCAGTGGAAACGAGGACAGGGACTCCTGGGTCACAACAAGCGTATTCCTAGACAGCGTAGAGAAAAGGTTTAAAGCCTCGCTCGAGGCCAAGTCCCTTCTGTAGAGCTAAAGTAAAGTTGTATTAGAGGGGAAGGGTGTTGGGTGTCTGTACTTTACTGTAAATTCGCAGAAAACGTGTGATTGGGCACTAAGAACATTTTTATGACCCCGATGACTGGAACGCAACTAGGCTAGTGTGAGATCTATTTTTTTACTGCCTGACAGAAGAGCGAGTCTTGTATTGTTGAGAAAAGCAATCTCCCAGCAAACTATAAAGAAAGCGCAGTTGAGACGGTGAGAGGCATTAGGCATGGAATTCATTGATAGAGAATGGAGACCTTGATGCCCGGTTATTTACTATCCCCTGCAGTGTTGATAGTGCTGAATTTCCCTACATCACGCTAAAATGTAAACTAAAAAACTAGCTTCGTACTTTTCCAAAAATGTCAATCAAGTGATATCAAAAACACTTCAGGTCAAGTTTTGGTACAGATCTTTTTCCATTAACAGGAGCACTAAAACCAAGCAAGTTTCACCGCTTGTGACGTGTCATTTTTCGGGCTTCAGCCAACCAAGTTCCTTGATTCTTATCTCGCGATAGCTTCAAGTCTTTAATTTCAGCGGATTTCCTCTGACTTTAATCTTTGATACTGAGATCAGCTTATCTCTTTTATCTACTTTTCGAGCTTATCCATCTTCCTACGAACCTTACCCTTCGAGTCAATATGGTTAAGACAAGCAACACTAAGTTTTCCGCCGCCTCTGTTGCAAAGGGGTCGGTGGTTCTTTCACGAGCCGTTGAGAAGAATTTTGCCCTCGAGGCTGAAATCTCTCGCCTACGGCACCACGTTTCGGTCCTCTCCAAAAGGCTGCACTCAGCGACCGTGGAGAGAAGAATAATCGAGGACATTGCTCGCCACAAGCAATGTCCAAACTGTTCGGAGAAAGGAGAGCCATCAGGGGATGTGGTGGCTGAAGAGGTGGAGAAAATGGACCCCACTGAGGAGGTGGCTGATAATCGGGAGGATGTTAGGCCGGCCTGTGAAGAGGTGGCTGAGGAGATGATGGAGGACGAGCCACATCAAACTGTGGCGGTGATTATAGGGTTAGATAAGGTTGAGCCACAGGTGGCTGAACCGGGGATGGAGGTGGACAGAAGGTACAATAGGTTCGCACTAGACCTAGTACCGCACGATCAGGAGGAATCAATTCAGGTTCCGTTAATATCCCAATCAAGTTTGGGAGACATTGTCGTGAAAGAGGATTCCGGAAGTCCGGAAGGAAAATATGAGAGGATGGTGACTGCATTCGAGGAAGAGCAGTCAAGGATAAAAGAGGAGGTTGAAAAAGCCCCGAAGAGAATAGGGGAGGAATTAGAAGAGGTTAGCTGTTCTGCAGAGGAAGACGCGGTTACAGGGGGAGTGATTGTGACGGTGAATTCCTCACAGAAGGCTAAGAAGAAGAGGAATAAGAAGAAGCGGAAGTCTAAGACTTCCGAAGAAAAAGAGGCGGTGACGCCAAAACCAGCTGGCAGGAGTTTGGACGAAATTGAAAAAAGGTTCGTGGAACTGGAGGAGTATAAGAATAATTTGAAAAAAGGGGATGAGGAAGGAGTAAACCGGATCGAAGAGGAGTACCGGTTGTTGAGGTTGGATATAAACCGGGTAAAAGCCGGTATAGGAAGTGAGGTTGAAAGCTCCGAAGTGTTGGAGTGGTAGTTGAGGTTTTTAATTTGCGTTGAATTTTTATGGATTTTTTGTGATGGAGGGATGTTGGGTTAACATGCGGGGCTGCGTATGTTAACATGAGTAGTGATTTTGGTACTGGAGGAGGATTTATTTTATTGGGGGGTTGATAAGGGGGGGTTGGCTTACCCAAGACTGTAATGCCGTAGGATAGAGAGCCTGGACTGGAATGCTTCCTGTAGTTACTACGAATATATGGTATTTAAG
>Ga0307507_10008647_pt1 | contig 13959 bp, 8 predicted proteins | sample 7_EM_MG_FD_207223 | JGI IMG/M metagenome (GOLD analysis project Ga0307507, IMG submission 207223) | Populus trichocarpa ectomycorrhiza microbial communities from riparian zone in the Pacific Northwest, United States - 7_EM | ecosystem: Host-associated > Plants > Roots > Unclassified | place...
ACGAAAATAGAAACAGACATACCACCAAACCCTGTACAAACCCCTACCCTTACCTTTGAAATACCCTTACCCTTGGGAAGGGTGCGGGTTTGTGTGGGGTAAGGGTAAAGGTAGACATGAAGACACCTGCGGGTTACCCGTGCCCATCACTAGCCATGTCACACACCACCCACCCTGCAGCCAAGTCACACACCACCACCCTGTGGCCACATCACACACCACCACTCACTCTGCAGCCATGTCACACACCACAACCACCCTGTGTACAAGGACAACAGACAATGGACAAATCAACAGGGAACTACGAACCACAAGGATTGGCACATGCCAGGATGATGAGGAGATGGAGAATGGCAGGATAAAGAGTGGAGATGGTGACTGGGTATGGATAATGAACCTCAGAGGTGACGGATGACAATGACATTTCATCTTCTACCTACACTTCTGTGAGCACTGATATGGAGTGTAACCATACACTCCTAAAAATGCGAATTTTAGCATTTTTACCAATAAATCCCTGTAGTAGCACTTAATACAGGTTACATGATCATAAGGATCAATGGACAAGCCCTGTTCAGTTGATTAAAGTATCAGCCAAGCAATGTGCAGTCTAAGGTGGTAGAAATTGTGGTTGGTTTGCAGACCAGGCCACTTCAATATGCTTGAAGACCTGTAAAAAGACAACACCACCATGAAATAGTACACTAAAAAGGTGTTCTAGAGTAGAAACACCTCAGCACAGGGTGTTGGACTATACATTAAACATGGGCATATATTTTACAAGGATTAAAATGATTTAATTTGAGCTAAGACATGTAGGCATATACACGCAATGCGAGCCAGATGCGAGAAGTCAGAAAGTCACATGTGGAAAGAGCTTATGAGAAGACAATGACACGCCGTGGATACCTGGTTGTGTCGCGTGACCTCAATTATGCAAGCAAGCTCAATTAGTCAAACTCATCACACTCATGACTTGTCACACAGGAAAGACACCTCTGATATTGTATTACCATGAGAAGCTAAGCCTTAGGAAATCACTTTAGCTTTCTTACCTAGAGAAAATAAAGACAATGTGCTATAAATGAGAAATATAAAAAAGTGCATAGTTTACAAGCATGTAAACCATGTACGGGAATTCCTGTGTGCACATCAAAAGTGATGCATGGTCAGCCACAACCACATGAAAACATAAATTTAGAAAGAATACTGTTCTGGTTGCATCTCACACAATGGAATGTCTTTGTTCCATATGAAATTCATATGATAAAATAGTTGAAGAGCATTCTCATGCTCCAAGCCATAAGTTAAGAAGTTTTCTATTGAAAACTGACCAAGACACCCATAGGCCAAAGGATTGATGGCAACGCAGATCATCGCATCAGCAAGCCTATCATTACTATGATGTCATGTATCAAAATAGTAACCAAGGCCATTCAGAAGAAAAACACAAGAGATCAAGGAAAGATAAAAATAGCTATACCAGCTATTACCGTGTATGCATCAATACTGATGCATTCATACAAACACTACAAAATCTGTAGTATTCTTTGAGAAAGACTATAAAATATGTACAATACCCTAGTAAAATACCTTGGACATTCGGTTATTGAACGTTTGCTGTAGATAAACACATGTAAAAAGCGTAGATAAGGATTTTAGGTATTTAAGGAGTGCACAACTAGGTCAAAATGCAAGAAATCATCCAGTGTTGACCCAGCTAGTTGCACTCTGAGTAGAGACTCAGGAGGTGGACAGTTGTAATCAAATTTAAGGAGTTTTCTTCATGATTTAAGATAAAGTACTGTGTGAACAAAGCCAGCATGCTTACGTGTCAACATACTTTGTCTTTAGTAAGCTTAAGGTTTTAAAAGGATAAGCATTCTTGACAAGGCAGTGAACTTGTAAGGACAGTGTCAGATTGTATTGATATTTGTAAACACTCAAGGGGGCTATACAGAGTCAGAAGTCTAAAAGTCTGTTGTTTTGTGCAAATTAAGGAAACTTGCCATAGAAGCCAGAAAGTTAGCTAAGACAAGGTAAATGATGCCATAAATTCGTTCTAGCACAGCTAGTAAAATCTATAAATCACACCTGATTTAATAAACCCAAATTCAAGCCTTAGGCTACCACTTGCGATTTTTATACACAAAAATTTGTAGACAAGTCAATAAAGTTAATTCTACTAAATAAAACATTTGGGTATTTTCTAATACTTTGAGAACCCTGAACTCAAAGCACCGCACACATATAGTGGGTGAAAGTGTGTTAAAGTTTTAAAGTGTGTGTGTGTGTTGTTTAGGTGTGGTTCACACGCCTGTTCAGTTCACATGTCACATGCTTCCCCCTTTCCTCATGCACCAGTCTTCTCAGCACCTGCTTGCAGGGTGTCTCTTCATTTTACTAGTATACATACTATACAGGTACATACTAATTATAAAAGACTGGTTGGGACTGAGTCCCAGTGAGAAATGAGTCGAGTGGGATTCAGTGCCATAGAGTGGTATCAAGTGAATTGATGTCCCATCAATCCAATCAACAGTGCTCAATTCATCTGAAAAATGAGAATGGCTCAAAATTTTCTAGAGCCAAATTGAGTGGAATCCCGTCCCCTCGAGTCCAGTGATGCCAAGAACACTATTTTTGGATATACTCAATTTGACTCTACCAGGCTATAGCCTTCTCGAGCACTACAAAAATTGTTCTCATTCACAATAACACATGATTGCTTCAATCATGTTTATTCAAATACTGCTTATAACGCCATTCTACACTAAAGACCAAGAACAAGTGACAAGGTTTACTTACCTGAGGAAACACATTGAAAGGCCTCTATTAAGAGCAGTAAGTATCTTATCTAGAGGCAAGACTAGGAGACATACTGAAACCCATGCAACTCAGAACCAGGTCATCTGCTCTAGCTGCTGGATGTTGACGAGAGATTATGAGTTTGCAAAGAAATATACACAAGGAACTGGCAGCTTACAGGGGCAGAGAGACATAAAAAGGATGGAGGACAGAGAGATGTCGCTGAGGTGGGGAAGAATTGGTGGGGTGGTGCAAAGTATGTGGCAAAGAATGAAGTTGAAGTTCACAAACTTGAAGAACCCCTCATTTGTCAGCAGTTTCCACGCCCTGAGCCTGGAAGAAAAGAAGAAGCCAAGAGGAATGCCAAGGTGCCAGGTGTTGGCAATTAATGAAAAGCACTTGAAAATGCTCAAAGTTACTCAGTTACATGGGAATGGCTCAAGTTTACTCAATTTCACACAATTTCACTCAATGTGTTTTTCACTGGGACTGAGTACCCAACTAGTCTCAACTGGTTGAGACTGGTCTCAATTGGTTGGTGTACTACAACTAGACTGATTTGAACCAGTCCTATGTGGTTCGGTCCAGTTGTCCCAAAAGGAGGCTGCAGTCTCAACTGATTGCAGTTGATGGTTGCCCCTTTTGAGGACAAAAAACCAGACCAAACCAGACTTGCAAACACTAATTACATTGAACATATTCTCACTGCTCAATGACATGGACAGGGTTATCAATATCTTATACATTGGCACAGTTATGGGGAAGAACATGATAGGTGGTTTCCCAGTTCATAGTTGCAAGATTGTGAAGCTTTGGACAACTGGCTGGCCTCACAGATATGTGCTTGATTTTAGGTAGATTTTCTTTTCATTTTGCCAGCTGGTAGCTTTTTCCCACTGGGTTTTTGATGCACCCAGCATTCAGATTTTACTTGCATGTTTACTAATGCACCCTTTTCTTTTCTATTGACCTTGTTATTATTATCTTTAAAGTGGAGGAGGGTGTAATGCTGGGATTACCACATTGGCCAATTATTTGGCATTATCACCTACATTATTTGGCTTTCCCCATTCACAGGAATCTCTCTCTCTCCTTACCACCACCATATTTCTGCTTTCCCATTCTCCATACCTGTGTTCTGTTCTCTCTAAACATCCAGAATTATATACACAATTAAATTCTGTCAGTTTTTGTGAGTGTTATCAATCCTCTTAATACAGGATAGATTCCCAATCAGAAATCTATTCAGTGATTAGCTCTCAAACTTAGTTTTCAATGTATCCTCAGAACTACAGATGAGTGCAAAAAGAATGAAGGGTCATTTTCCAGTTCTTTCCAAGAATCTATTGTACAGTAACTCAGCAAAAGTTTTGCACCACACAAAAAATACTATATCTTCCTCAAGTTCTGGGGACTAGTTACCATATAGATATGACAATATACAAATATTCTATATATATCTTTGACATGAATATGGGGTCTGAATCCCATGCCCTGCTTCATGTAGAAAAAAGGAGTTTCTGACAGTTTTACAAATACATGAGAGTCTGAAAAAATATGAAGAATCAAGTATACAGAAATTTGAATTATTTTAATTGGAATAGTGGTTATTGAGATATAGGTGTAAGAAAGGGGCTTGTTTTCAGCTAGATGATGGTAAAATAGCTTATGATGGGTAGTAGCACTGGGTGGTGCTTACAGAACTGAGTGGGTGAGGGGTGGAGTGATGCAATGGCTGTATGCTCCTTGCTTCTTGCCTCTTCTTTCCTTGTTTCCTCAGTACCCCTTTCTCATATTTGGCCAAAACAAGCCCCTTTCTTACACCTATATCTCAATAACCCCCATTCAATTGAAATTATCCCAAGTTCTGTATACTTGAGTGGGTTAGTACTTACTTCTTCATATTTTTTCATACTCATGAAGTATTTGTAAAACTGTCAAAACCTAATTTTTCACTTTTTCCTACATGAAGCAGGGCATGAGATCCAGACCTCATATTCATGTCAAAGATGTACATAGAATATTTGTATATTATCATATTTATATGGTAACCAGAATTTGAGGAAGATATGTATAGTATTTTTTGTGTGGTGCAAAACTTTTGCTGAGTCACTGTACAATAGATTCTTGGAAAGAACCAGAAAATGACTGAATCTTCAACCTTTTTGCACTCATCTGTACATTTTAAATATAATCAAAGTATAAGTAGTAAATGTAAGCTTGATAACACTGTAAATGTATCCTCAATATTATTAAAATACAATTATATATACCAATGCCTGCAATGCAGAGGAATTAAGAACTAGTTCCTGCTGAGTCATCATCAAGATCTTTCTTATGGAATGAATGTGCTATTTTGGAAGTGAATTTTGAAATTCTCTTTGCAAAATCAAAGAAACAATACAATAATCATATAAACATGAAAGTTGGTAAGAAAATGGTTAACCTCACTACACACCTTTTTTGTCAGGATTCATTATTGTATGTGGCATGAAGCTGCAACAGCTGGAGGATTTGATACAACCTATATTGAACCTAGATACATCCTTCAGGGGCTATGACATTTGCATAAAGAAGTTGAGTCTTCTGAGCTTCTTGAGCATTGGCCACAATGGCAATTGTATAGGGGGATTCTGCTCCAGGAACTCTGCTTTTCACTCCCTGAGCTTGGATGACTAGCTCATCTGCCTCTGTGTATCTTTCCAGACATCTAAGAGTGGCTGCTAAGTTTTCCATGGCTACAATGGTATGGGGGTGTTCCACTCCAAGGATTCTGTTCCTTACATCCAGAACTTGCTTTTCCAGCTTCTCAGCATCTGTGTATTCCTCCAGGCTTCCATATGTTACTGCTAGATTTGCCATGGCATTGATTGTATCTGGGTGTTCCACTCCAAGAATTCTGGTCCTTGCATCCATAACTTGCACCTCCAGCTTCTCTGCCTCTGTGTATTTTCCCAGGTCTCCAAATGTTACTGCTAGATTTGCCATGGCATTGATTGTATCTGGGTGTTCCATTCCAAAGATTCTGTTCCTTGCCTCCAGAACTTGTGTCTCAAGCTTCTCTGCCTCTGTGTATTTTTTCAGGCTTCCATATGTTACTGCTAGATTTGCTATGGCATTGATTGTATCTGGGTGTTCCACTCCAAGAATTTTGTTCCTTGCATCCAGAACTTGCATGTCCAGCTTCTCTGCCTCCATGTATTTTTCCAGGCTTCTATATGTTACTGCTAGATTTGCCATGGCTCTGATTGTGTCTGGGTGTTCCACTCCAAAAATTTTGTTCCTTGCATCCAAAACTTGCATCTCCAGCTTCTCTGCCACTGTGTATTTTCCCAGGCCATGATATGTGATTGTTAGATTTTCAATGGCATCAATTGTGTCTGGGTGTTCCACTCCAAGTATTTTGTTTCTTGCATCTAGAACTTGCCTCTCCAACTTCTCTGCCTTTGCATACTTACCCATGTTTTGATATGTTATTGCTAGATTGGCCATGGCATTGATTGTGCCCAGGTGTTCCACTCCAAGAATTCTGTTCCTTGCATCCAGAACTTGTATATCCAGCTTCTCTGCCTCTGTGTATCTTCCCAAGTTTTGATATATTACTGCTAGATTTGCCATGGCTGTGATTGTGTTTGGGTGTTCTGCTCCAAGAATTCTGTTCCTTGCATCCAGAACTTGCATCTCCAGCTTTTCTGCCTGTATGTATTTTCCTAGGCATTGATATGTGGCTGCCAGATTTCCCATGGCATCAATTGTGTCTGGGTGTTCCACTCCAAGAATTCTGGTCCTTGCATCCACAACTTGCATCTCCAGCTTCTCTGCCCCTGTGTATTTTCCCAAGCCATGATATGTGATTGCAAGATTTGCAATGGCCATGATTGTGTATGGGTGTTCCACTCCAAGAATTCTGTTGCTTGCTTCATAAACTTGCATCTCCAGCTTCTCTGCCTCTGTGTATTTTCCCAGGTATTGATATGTTGCTGCTAGATTTGTCATGGCTCTGATTGTGTATGGGTGTTCCATGCCAAGGATTCTGTTTCTTGCATTCAGAACTGGGATCTGCAGCTTCTCTGCCTCTGTGTATCTTCCCAAGCATTGATATGTGGTTGCGAGATTTGCCATGGCTCTGATTGTGTCTGGGTGTTCCACTCCAAGCATTTTGTTTCTTGTATCTAGAACTTTATTCTCCAAGGTTTCTGCCTCCTTGAAATATCCTTGTTCATGCAACAGCCTCCCAAACTTGTCATAAGCATCATCCAAGTAACTGACACCATTCTCATTACTTTCTGATCTGGAATGCTCCATATTTGCTCTTACATGTGTTACCAAAGCCCTCCGGAATCCATATGGCTGGCCTCCATTACATCTTAGTGAACAAGACAAAGTAACATATGTCATTAAGGAGCATTGTTTCCTCTCATCTAAAAGCATTCTGTCTCTGCCCCAGGTATGGACAAGTGGATGCATGGCATACACACAATCAGATGGGCCTTTCTTGATCAAGGAGAATGACAGTAATATTCGAATTCCCTCTCTAAAGACAAAGTTATCCCAAGCACCTGTTTTGTTGAGAGGAAGTAGTCTCCGATCCAGGATTGAACTTGCCATTGGTAAAGCAGGGCTAGGGCTTTCATCATCTTCTTGGAGTGTAGCATAAGAAAATATTTCCTCTGTGATTCCCTCATGATGGAAGAAAGGAAATAAATTGAGCAGAAGCATTGCACTATTGGCTGCCTTGGCCCTGTAAAGATCATCATATTCAGCTCTTTTCTGAATTTCTTTGTATGATAATTCCCAAGTTCCATAGACACTTCTATTATACTTAGAGGCTCCAGTAAATTCAGAATGGGATAATAATGTTTTTCAGTGCTCTGAATATTTTGCAAGATAGTCTCCAATAGTGGTGGCCCCAGATGCAATGTAAGCACCAGCCTGATCAATAGCAAGAGGAAGGTAAAAGAGCTCTTTCACAATCTTAGAAGCTTCAGCTTGAAACTCCATTGAAGATGGATCCAAGTAACTGGCTTTTAGAAGTAATTCAATAGCATCATTCTTCTCCATCTCATTTACTTCAAGAGAATTCTCAGGTGAAGTCAGATTCCTCATGGTAGAGTTGCGACTAGTTATCAGAATGTTTCCCCTTCTTCCAGGTGGAAGATAACCCTCCAGCTCAGCAGGTGATAGAACATCTGCATTGTCAAAGACCAATATATAGCTCTCTTCCAGTAAGCCAATCCAATGAAGAGCTGATTCAGGTGAGCCATCTAGTCCACTAGGCTGAGCTGCAGGAAGATTACAAATGCCCTTTAGTCCTTGTGTGATGGTGCCAATTGAGGATGCATCAATCCAGAAAACAAAAGGGAAACTGAATGCAATTGAAATTTCAGAATTGAGGGTTGGATCAGCCTCTTTGGTGATACTCACCAGTCAGACATTTCCTCAACAAACTTCAAGCAGATCTGAGTCTTCCCAATACCCCCCATTCCATACAATAGAAAGAACTTTCTCTTCTGAGCAGAGTCATTTGTGTTGAAAAAATGCTTCTTGAGTATGGTGATGTCTTCTATGCGGCCTGTGAACCGGTTGCTCGGATTTGGCATAAGGGGAATAACCCCGCCGGACGTTGGCTTATCACCATAATTGTTGTTAATATTGATCTGCAAGAGATCCAACGCCATCAGCTCGCTTGATGGATACCTTTAGTAAGCATTCCACTCACTTCATTGAATGTGTTGTTGCTAGCAACAAAGTGGTGAGCGCCCGCAAAGCTCATGTTGAGATACCGAAGATAGAGAGGTTTAGGATGAGGGAAAGAAGCAAAGGAGAGCGCCTGGAGGCGAACGCGTGTTTTGGTCTATTTTTATGTACCCCTAAGCACGTGAGCTTCTAATTCTTGCTCCTGTCCTCGTCTTTGTCTTTCTCATTCCTCGGAGGTTTACCCTCTTCGGTGGGCGGGCTTGACTTTCTTGCATGTTGGCTCTGTCTGACACCATCATCGTTCATGCCAAAGGAATGAAATCCGCTCAGGGCGCTGAAGGCGCCTATTCGGTGATGATGGGCGGTTCCGCTTCGATTAGGCTCCGCGTCTTCATGAACTCATAGAGCAGCGAGCATCCCTCAAGAGTTTCATGGAAATTGAGGTATAGGGTGGACGATCTTTCGGGTAGCAGTCATGGCAGATTTAGCTACACAGCGTCAGGTCCCAGCACCCCTCAGTCGCCGAAATCAGAATACCATATGCGACCTACCTTTTCTCGTTTGTCTTTACAACCCTTCCGGCGTCATCATTTCTCGTAGTCAATGCCCAGACTGTCCGGTTCATCGTCGAACAAACGACAGTGTCTGAAGGCGCCAATTGTGTCTTGAATCTTCCGTATCCGTTCCAACGCCCGTTTTCAAATCTGCATCCAATTCGGTCCCGGGAACGCGGTTACTTGGGGGCAGAGTTCGACACAGTAGATTTGCTTCCTGAAAAGCTCGTTTACGCAGATGTTTCGAGAGAGTGTTTGCAATTAAGAGACGCGGAACAGAGCAGTCGATTGATTCGACGGTGGAGAATCTATTCAAGGGCGGCTTTAGGGAGACCCTCGAGTAGGTTTGTCTTCTTTTCCGCCATGCCAGTAGCTAATGATTATCCATGCAGCTAGCTCTACGTATAACTTCCTTTCGAAAGCTACAGCGTGTTCTCTCGCAGTCCCTCCACCACTTCCACCTCTTCTTTTAGACGAAAGCTACCCCCTCCACATGCAGCGATTGAGGTTCGCGAAATTCCCCATCCCAGTGAAAGAGCCAAGCTCTCCCTCCGTGACGTTCGCTCTGCCCCAACACGTTTCCACAACTCCCCTTCGCCAATCATCGCTCGTTTTCGCAGGCTCATCCCACTTTCAATCATGTAGCGTGTCCAGCAACTGATGGCGCTGACGAGACAACGTCGCTATTGTTTCCCAGGGAGGTTGCCAACTTGGTTGGAGTCCCCCTCGTTTACGGGATCCTGATGGTAGACACTCAGCATGAACCCTCACTAGTCACTCTGCATCGTTATAATTGGAAGGCTAGTCTATCTCTCATTCTACGACCCCTATGTGGCCGCTGCCATCGTTATCGCACACCCATATCTACCCCCTTGATTTCCTCCAATCAACGACGAACTCCCACCTAACTTCGCAAGGACGCTAACGTCCTCTGAAGTAGCAGTGCTACTTGCCTCCCACTCGACTGCTTCCCCACCACCTCTCCTTGGGCGCATATTTCTTGGATTGTCTCACCATCCTCCCGACCGATGTCAATCGTTGGGAGGGTTTTTCATGATACGGACGCACGCCTTCTTTGTTCCGGTGCGAGGTGGAGAGCGGATCGTGATGGAGGTGCGCGATGGATGGGTCGAGGTTTTCGTCTAATGTGGGTGAGGTTCGAATGAATCCCCTTGGACGAGAAGGGATGAAAGAGGGTGAATGTCGAGTTGCAGGAGCGCCACGTATCTGGCTTCCCACTCGCTTTCTTATCTTTTTCTTTGAAAACCTGAACTGCTTCAATGGACATGAAGCATCTCCGCCGTTCAGATCATCCTCTTCATAGGAAAGACTCCTCGTCAAATCCATCGCATCAGCAACCGACTCTCTGGGAAAGTACTCCTAAATGAGGACTGGCTCCGTATCGTCAACACGTTCTGGAGGTTCTGCAGAGGAAGGGCGAATCAAAGCCGTTTAGAGAGGAGAGGAGAAGCAAAGGTTGGTTGGGTAGGTGCGCGCTGTGGATGTGGTGATTTCGGACGAAGGCAAAGGCGTTATACCGCTGAGAAGTCGAGGAAGTGATCGAACGCGGGCTCTCCCCCTTTGTACGCGATTGCGGAGAAGGGTGTGGAGGCCCTGGAGGTTCATCGAGCTGGATGGGGTGGTAGTGGCGTTGGAGGCCGGACCTGGAAGGCGCTATGGATCATGCTCGAGTATTCGATGCCGGAGTTGGACAAATGAACAGAAGAGGGAGAGAAAGGTCGATTCGGTGCCAGAAATCGTTTGATTGGAGGTGTACCTTTTTCAACACGATGTGCAGGAATAGGGCATTTACCATGCAACAGACCGACTTATTAGGCGAATGAATACGTCCTCAAGTTCAAGGCTTCTGATGTCAGAAATGTTGACAGGTCAAAGATGGTGTTCTGCACGAATGTTGGTTTGCAAACTGGAGAATTCTGCCAGCGGATAAACACCGGGCCGGGACACTTCGAAACAAAAAGTTGCAACCTTTGGTCTCTCGTTAACGTCGCTCTCAGCCTCTATGAACCTTTTTCGTCGTTGCTCTCTCTTCGCCCACCCCGTCTCGTCTCAATTTGTCACGTTTCGGACAAACCAACACTCAGGCCTGAGGCCTCAGGAGTCACCTGCATCCTTTGCATGTACTCGAACCAGCTCTGCAGCTCCCACAATTCTCAAAGAGGCACTAAATGCACGACCCCCGGGTTCCTTATCAGTTGCTAATTTCCCCCTTCACGTCGTCGGAACTTTATCTACATAGCTCACATTGGCACCCAACCTCTCCCAAAACACCTCGGGTTACAACACCCCTGAGTCCGAGCTCGAGTCGGTCCTGCTAGTTCACCCAACGGCAACTCGTCGCCCTCACGCCATTATTGTTCAGTCGGAGAACACCACCTACACCGACGGGCACATCACCGCCAAGTTCTTCAACCACGGTGCTGAGGTCAACATCACGAAAGGTCAATTCAACGTTGCCCCCACCGTCCAGGAATATCAATTCCAAACCAAGCGGACTCCAGGAAAGACTGGGTATGGATGCTTCGTTTTGCGAAATTTCAGATGCTAATTTCGTTCACTAGGTTGATGATGATCGGTCTTGGCGGCAACAATGGCACCACGTTGTGCGCGACCATCCTCGCGAACCGCCACAATATCATCTGGCACACCAAGGCAGGCGTTAAGCATCCCAAATTACATTGGCACCTTTCTGCGTGTTTCTGCTGTTCGCATTAGTATTGAACTCGGTTCGAGCAAGGAGGTTCATGTCCCATCTCTGACGTTCTTCCCATGCCACCCCAATGACCTCGTCCTCGGAGGCTAGGATATCTCTGACGTATGGACAAGGCCATGCATGCACAGGTCCTTGACTTTGACGTGCAGCGCGAAGTCGTGCCCCATATGGCTCTCCTTAGCAAGCCCCTCCCTTCCATCTACTACCACGACTTCATTGCAGCGAACCAGGAGGCTTGAGCTGACAATGTGATTCCAGGTGCTGACAAGGCCGCACACCTCGAGCACATCCGTGCGGATATCAGGAAGTTCAAGAGGGATAATGAGCTTGATCGAGTTGTCGTTTTCTGGACCACCAATACTGAGCATTACCGCTACACCATCCCCGTTGTCAACGACACTGCGGACAACCTCTTCGCTTCCAGCAACTGCTCCCACTCCGAGGTCTTCCCATCCACGCTCATTGCTGTTGCGGCCATCTTGGAAGGCGAGGCTTTCGTCAACGGTGCTCCCCAGAACACCTTTGTTCCAGGAGCTATCGAGCTCGCTGAGCGTCATCACTCCTTCATTGGTGGTGATGATCTTAAGTTTGGTCAGACCAAGCTCAAGTCCGTCCTTGCCGAGTTCCTCGTCAATGCTGGTATCAAGCCTCTTTCTATTGCTCCTCACAACCATCTCGGCAACCATGATGACCACAACCTATCTGCTGAGAGGCAGTTTAGGAGCAAGGAAATCAGCGAGACCAGCGTTGTCGACAACATGGTTGACGCCAACCGCCTTCTGTACAAGGGACCCAAAGGTGTCCCTGTCGGCAAGGGTGAGCATCCCGACCACATTGTCGACTTTGCGCCCCTCTACTCTGTTCTCTCCCTTCTCCCCTACATCCTCAAGGCGCCCCTCATCAAGCCTGGTTAGCTTTGTTGTTTCTCACATGGCGAACTCACCTAATTCCTCTTTATAGGCACTGAGGTTGTGAACAGCCTTAACGGGTAGCGGAACGCGCTTGAGGGATTCTTAAAGGCCTGCATTAGCTTAAAGGGCAGCAGTGACTTGCTCCTCGAGACCAGGATCTGGTAGAGTGTGGATTGTTCGCCGCAGGGTCTCAACATACCCAGAAGATATTTGAATGTCTCTTTCACCATTCAACTGGTGGTTTAGCGGCCTACGGAACCTTTTCCAGATAAATCCGTACTGCGTGTGCCATGCTCCAGCCCTGTGTACCATCGTGCTGCCGAATGTGATTGGTTGACCGTAGCTGCAGAGCAATCGAATTCAGATGGGAAAAATCACACTCATTTGCTGAACTAAGTTCTTGCACCTTCCTCGAGGTCCACCATAAACACACTCGACGCTACTTGAGTTACTCTGGCGTAAGTATGTAGCAATCGGAATCCAGATGCATGTCACCCTGCGGCGATGGCCGAACCGAGGTCAAGATTCTGAACACCATCGATTGCACGTCTCTCCTGTCCCCCTACATCGATCGGTGTGCCCCAACATTGTTCAGGTGTGACCCTTCTGCATCCTGGCCGCGTTGATCATGTTCGCAGTGATAATGTTTGCAACTATGGCTCAAGAGCAGTACACAATTCGAAGAAAACCGACAGTAACAAATTGTACAACGCCATTCCAGTCTCAATTCCGGAATGCCCAAATTCCGCTGGAATAAAAGGCACCGGAATGAAAAAAAATAGCAGGCCTTCCTGCCAAATTTTATTCCACCAGATTCCGCTGGAATGACTGGATTCCTGCAGGAATTAGGGGGGCACTGATAAGACCTCCTTTACTGGTCCCATTCCTGTGGATTCCTGCGGATTCCAGTCCCATTCCTGCGGATTCCTGTGGATTCCTGCAGGAATGGGGGGGGCACTGTAAAGTACTGTGAAAGTGTCTGAAAGGAGATTGTGCTAATGTACCTGCTAGTATTGTTTACTGGGACTTATTCTACTGTTACAGCCTGGTCAAATGGATGGAGAGATATTGGAGACTTTGTGGGCTGTTCTGAACGAGGTCGGTCACACCACCTGGACTATGACTTTGGCACATCTATCGGAGGTACTTGATGCTGACATGCTGGATAACTGGAAAAAAATGATTAATATGGGTATATTCACCATGTTTATATCTCTACTCTTTCTAACTGAAGTACAGTCAGTAATCTCTGCAA
>Ga0307507_10008648_pt1 | contig 13959 bp, 12 predicted proteins | sample 7_EM_MG_FD_207223 | JGI IMG/M metagenome (GOLD analysis project Ga0307507, IMG submission 207223) | Populus trichocarpa ectomycorrhiza microbial communities from riparian zone in the Pacific Northwest, United States - 7_EM | ecosystem: Host-associated > Plants > Roots > Unclassified | place...
CCGGGGCTGATCGCGCCGTTGCCGATGATCTGGCTGGTGTGGCCGTGGTCGGCCGTCACCAGCACGAGGGTGTCGGGGTGGCTCGCGGCGAACGCCTTGCCGGCGGCGATCGCGGCGTCGAAGTCGATGACCTCGCCGATCTGGCCGCACGGGTCGGCCGCGTGGTCCTGCTTGTCGATGCTCGCGCCCTCGACCTGCAGGAAGAAGCCCTTGTCGCTGCGACGGTCGTCGAGGAGCTCGATCGCCTTGCGGGTCTGGTCGGCCAGCTTCGGCTGGGTCGCCGGGAGCGCCGGGTTGGGCGTGCAGCGGGTCGGCGGGGTGCCGCCCTGCTTCGCGATCGGACCGGTCCAGTTGACCGGCATATTGCCCTCGGCGAACAGGCCGAGCACCGGCTTGCCCTTCTTGACCGCGGCCAGGTCCGCCGCGGTGTTCACGACGCTGTAGCCGGCCGCCTTGGCCTGGTCCAGCACGGTCTGTCCGGCGAACTTGCCGGCCTTGACCTTCTGGTTGAAGTACTTCGCGCCACCGCCCAGCAGGACGTCCGGCTTGGTCTGGACGAGCTGCTCGGCGATCGAGCCGGCGCCGCCGTTCTCCTTGGCGTTGACCGGGCACTTCGCGGTCGTCTCGTCCGGGCCCTTGCAGTCGCGGCCGACCACGTGCGCGCCGAGCACGGCCGGGGTGGCGTCCTGGACCTCGGCGGTGGTGACGTCTCCGGTGCGCAGCCCGCCGCGCTTGGCCAGCTCCAGGATCGTCGGCACGGGGTTGCCGTAGGCGTCTACGGAGATCGCGCCGTTGTAGGTCTTGACGCCGGTGGCCCAGCCGGTGCCGGACGCGGCCGAGTCGGTCACGTAGTCGGGCTTGGCCGGGTTGTTCTTCTCCACGGCGTAGGTGGTGTAGTCGCCGGTCAGCGGCAGCTCGTCCATCGAAAGCCGGCCCGCGGCGCCGCGGTCGTAGTTGCGCGCCGAGGTGATCTCGGACTGGCCCATGCCGTCGCCGAGGAACAGGATCACGTTGCGGGCGCTCCCGCCCTGGATCGCGGCGCGGACGTCGGCGGTCCGGTCGCCCGAGGCGGCGGCGCGTGCGTCGGCGTTGTCGGCGTTGTCGGAACCGCTGGTGGCGGCCAGGGCGACCGGCGCGGCGGCGACCAGCGCGGCGCCGAGCGCGCCCGCGATCAGCCACCGGCGGCGGCCGGCGAACAGCGAAACCATGATTCTCCTCTTTGCGGGGAATTCGGGGGTTCGTCCGGGATTCCCGAACACGCGCTATTAGTCCGGGTGCATGTGTGCCGTCGGCTGACGCCAGATGATCGGCGGGTGTCGCTTGATCGAACACCTGGCTTCGGGAAGGTGACGGCGACCACGTCGGGAACTAACCGTCGAACCGGACTCGTGAGTGGCAATGCCGGTTCTAACCGGCGTTGCCACATTCACGAGGTGGGTTGGTCCTGGCGTGCCGGTCGCTGTGGCTGTGAACAGATGCTGTGTCTCCAATGACGCGTTCGGGACGCCCAGCGTCTCGAACGCGTCATTGGGGGCATCCGGGTTGCCGGTTCGTGTGGCGTCTGGTGCTGATGTGACTGGTCCGCCGCCCCTCACTATCGCCTGGCCAGGCCCCGGGCGCTGCAACGGCATGCACAGCGATCACGTCTGTCCCACCAGTCCCGTACACACCTATTCACGTATCAAGTCCCCACCGACGGGCCCGGGGGAGACGACTCCCGACTCGTAGGCGATCACCACCGCCTGGCTGGCGGCGCGTTTTCGTCAGCGCGCGCCAATAAACACCGGTTAGCGAGCGTTAGCACCGTCCTCCTACACTCGGGATGTGGCAGACCGACCTTTGATCGCACCCAGCATCCTCTCCGCGGACTTCGCCCGGCTCGGCGAGGAGATCGCCGCGGTGGCCGGCACCGGGGACACCCGGGCCGACTGGGTCCACGTGGACGTCATGGACGCGCACTTCGTGCCCAACCTGACCCTCGGGCTGCCGGTGGTGAAGTCCCTGCTCAAGGTCACCGACCTGCCGCTGGACTGCCATCTGATGATCGACGACCCGGACCGCTGGGCGATCGGGTACGCCGAGGCGGGCGCCTACAACGTCACAGTGCACGCCGAAGCGGCGAAGGACCCCGTGAAGCTCGCGAAGGACCTACGTGCGGCCGGGGCGAGGGCGGGGCTCTCGATCAAGCCCGGCACGCCGCTGGAGCCGTGGGTCGACGCGCTCAAGCACTACGACACGCTGCTGGTCATGTCCGTCGAGCCCGGCTTCGGCGGCCAGTCGTTCATCGCCGACGTCCTGGAGAAGGTCCGCACGGCGCGTCGCCTGGTCGACACCGGGCACCTGAAGCTGGTCGTCGAGATCGACGGCGGGATCAACACCGACACCATCGAGCAGGCCGCGGAAGCGGGCGTCGACTGCTTCGTCGCCGGGTCCGCCGTCTACGACACGGGCGACCCCGGCAAGGCCATCGCCGCGCTCCGCGCGCAGGCCGCGCACAGCCGCGCGGGCTGAAGACGGACCCGAGGTGGGAACCGGAGAAGAACCGGTCCGCTTCCGGGTGTTGGATGGAGCAGTGGCGGCTACGAGGAGGCAGCGGACGTGTTCACCGGCATAGTCGAGGAGATCGGCGAGGTCACCGCGGTCGAGCAGCTCACCAACGCGGCGCGGCTCACCGTTCGCGGCCCGCTGGTGACCGGCGACGCGGGCCACGGCGACTCGATCGCAGTCAGCGGCGTCTGCCTGACCGTGGTCACGGTCGGCGGTGGCGAGTTCACCGTGGACGTCGTCAATGAGACGCTCCAGCGTTCCAGCCTGGCGAAGGTGGCCGTGGGCGACGCGGTCAACCTCGAGCGCGCAACCCCCGCGGGCGGGCGGCTCGGCGGGCACATCATGCAGGGGCACGTCGATGGCACCGGCGTCTTCCTCTCGCGCGACGACGACGGCGTGACGACCTTCGCGCTGCCTGCGAACCTGGCGCGCTACGTGGTCGAGAAGGGCTCCATCGCCGTCGACGGCGTGTCGCTGACCGTCGCCGCGATCGGCGAGGACCGGTTCTCCGTCGCGCTGATCCCGACCACCCTCGAGGTGACCACCCTCGGTCGCCGCGCGGCCGGCGACCGGGTCAACCTCGAGGTGGACGTGGTCGCGAAGTACGTCGAGAAGCTGGCCATGCCGCACCTGCGCGGTCTGGCGGACAATGGTGGCGTCGGCACGGAGGTACGAGCGTGAGCGAGACGAGTGCGGCCGAGCCCCAGACGGGCTGGACCCCCTGCGGGACCGGCGCGGTCTTCGACGCCGACGCCATCGAGCGGGCCATCGCGGACATCGCATCCGGCCGCCCGGTCGTGGTGGTCGACGACGAGGACCGCGAGAACGAGGGCGACCTGATCTTCGCCGCCGAGAAGGCGACACCGGAGCTGCTGGCCTTCATGGTCCGCTACACCTCCGGCTACGTCTGCGTGGCGCTGACCTCGGCGGAGGCGGACCGCCTCGACCTGCCGCCGATGTACCACACGAACCAGGACGCGCGCGGCACCGCGTACAGCGTCACGGTCGACGCCGCCGAGGGCATCAGCACCGGCATCTCGGCCGCCGACCGCGCGCACACGATCCGCCTGCTGGCGGACCCGGACTCCAGCGCGAAGGACTTCCGCCGTCCCGGCCACGTCGTCCCGCTGCGTGCCAAGGAGGGTGGCGTGCTGCGCCGTCCCGGGCACACCGAGGCCTCGGTCGACCTCGCGCGGATGGCCGGGCTGCACCCGGCCGGCGTGCTCTGCGAGATCGTGTCGCAGAAGGACGAGGGCGACATGGCCCGCCGCGACGAGCTCGAGGTGTTCGCCGCCGACCACGCCCTCGCGATCATCACCATCGCCGACCTGATCGCCTACCGCCGCCGCACCGAGAAGCAGGTCGAGCGGGTCGCCGAGGCGCGCATCCCGCTGGCCGCGGGCACGTTCCGCGCGGTCGGCTACGACAGCCTGCTCGACGGCATCGAGCACGTCGCGTTCGTCTACGGCGAGATCGGCGACGGCCAGGACATCCTGGTCCGCGTGCACTCCGAGTGCCTCACCGGCGACGTCTTCGGCTCGCTGCGCTGCGACTGCGGCCCGCAGCTCGAGGCCGCGCTGGCCGCCGTCGCCGCCGAGGGCCGCGGGGTCGTGCTCTACATCCGCGGGCACGAGGGCCGCGGCATCGGGCTGCTGCACAAGCTGCAGGCCTACCAGCTGCAGGACGATGGCGCGGACACCGTCGACGCGAACCTCGCTTTGGGGGTTCCCGCGGACGCCCGCGACTACGGCACCGGTGCGCAGATCCTGTGCGACCTCGGCGTCCGGACGATGCGGCTGCTGTCCAACAACCCGGCCAAGCGGATCGGCCTGGAGGGCTACGGCCTGCGCGTCACCGGCCGGGTGCCGCTGCCGATCTCGCCGAACCCGGAGAACCTGCGGTACCTGCGGACCAAGCGCGACCGGATGGGCCACGACCTCGCCCAGCTGGAGCACTACGACCAGGTCGGCGCGATCGAGCACCCGGAAGGTGGCGGGCTTTGAGCGGGGAAGGGCGCCCGGATCTCAAGCTGGACCTCAGTGACTGCAAGGCGCTGAAGCTGGGCATCGTGGCGACGCGGTGGAACGCGGAGATCACCGACGTCCTGCTGCAGCGGGCGCTGGTCGCGGCGAAGGAGGCCGAGCTCGAGAACGAGCCGACCGTCGTGCACGTGGCCGGGGCGATCGAACTGCCGGTGGTGGCGCAGGCGCTGGCCCGCAACCACGACGCGGTCGTCGCGCTCGGCGTCGTGATCCGCGGGGGCACGCCGCACTTCGAGTACGTGTGCGACGCCGTGACGGCAGGGCTGACGCGGGTGGCGCTCGACGAGTCGACCCCGGTCGGCAACGGCGTACTCACCTGCGAGAACCAGGAACAGGCCGTCGCGCGCGCCGGTGGGCCCGGGGCCTTCGAGGACAAGGGTTACGAAGCCACGGTCGCGGCGCTGGACAGCGCGCACGTGCTGCGGGCGCTGCGCCAGCCGTGGACCGAACGGGGATTCGTGTGACGATGACGGAAACTCCGGTGGCGGTGGTGATCCGGCCGCGGCGCGCGCTGATCATGTGCAGCGTCCTGTCGGTGCTGCTGCTGGCCGTGTTCGTCGTGGTGGCGGTGCTGCTGCGCAACGGCGGGACCGGCGTGCGGTTCCAGCGTTCCGACCAGGCCGCGATGGTCGGCATCGGGATCCTGCTGGCGGCGGGCGTGATGCTGTTCGCGATGGCGCGCGTGCGCGCGGACGCGACGGGCATCGAGGTGCGGAACGTGCTGATCACGCGGCGGTTCGCGTGGTCCGAGGTGCTGTCGGTGAGCTTCCCCGACGGCGCGTCGTGGGCCCGGCTGGAGCTGCCCGAGGACGAGTACCACGCGCTGATGGCCGTCCAAGCCGTCGACCGCGACCGTGCTGTGGAAGCCGTGCGGACCCTGCGGCGCCTGCATCGCGCTGCTCACGAGTCCTAGAGGCTGAGGTCGACCACGATGGGCGCGTGGTCCGAGGGCCCCTTGCCCTTGCGCGCATCACGGTCCACATAGGAGTCCGTGACGGCGTCGGTGAAAGCCGCGTTGCCGTACACGAGGTCGATGCGCATGCCCTTGTTGTTGGGGAAGTTCCCGGCGCGGTAGTCCCAGTACGTGAACGGGTGGTCGTACTTCAGCGGCCGCGGGAAGACGTCGGACAGGCCGAGATCCCGTAGCCGCGCCAGGGCTTCGCGCTCCGGCGCGGTCACGTGCGTCGACTCCGCGAACAGCGCGATGTCCCAGACGTCGGCGTCGGTCGGGGCCACGTTGAAGTCGCCCAGCACCGCGAACGGCTCGTCGTCCGTGAGCTCCGAGATCACCGTGGTGCGCAGGGCTTCGAGCCACTCGAGTTTGTAGGCGTAGTGCGGGTTGTCGGGCTCGCGGCCGTTGGGCACGTACACCGACCAGACGCGGACGCCGTCACAGGTCGCGCCGATCGCGCGGGCCTCGGACGCGCCGTCGAACTGCGGTTCGCCGGTGAGGCCGAGGACGACGTCCTCCAGGCCCACCTTCGAGATGATGCCGACGCCGTTCCAGCGGCCGAGGCCGTACGCGGCGACCTCGTAGCCGAGCGCGCGGACCTCGTCGGCCGGGAAGGCCTCGGTGGTGTTCTTCAGCTCCTGCAAGCACAGCACGTCCGGGGCCGTGTGCTCCAGGAAGTCCAGCACGCGGGGGAGCCGGGGGACGATGGAGTTCACGTTCCAGGTGACGATCCGCATGGCCGCGAGCATCCCACACACCCCCGACAGTCCCTGGCCACCCGTGTAATGAACGGTCCTTTCCTTACAAAATCTGTAAGGAAAGGACCGTTCATTACATCTGGGCAGACGAGTCCCTAGACCCCCGAGGTGGTCCGGATCCACGAGCGGCTGGAAGCGACGCTCGCGTAGTTGTTCGTGCCCTGCGTGTTCGACCCGCTTTGGTTCTGCACCGTCGACGCGACGCCGACCTGGACGCCGCCGGACACCTGGGGCCCGCCCGAGTCGCCCTTCCACGCCGAGCCGTTGATCCCGACGCTCTGGATCGCGCGGCCGCCGTAGGCGTCGGTGGACTGCCCGCTCACCCGGACGTTGGCCACCTTCAGCGCCGACGCGGGCGGGCCGGTCGGGGTGGTCCGGCCCCAGCCGTACAGCTGGTTCGTGGTGCCGGTCGACGGGTCGGCGCTGCCGAGGGAGATCGGCCCGGTCGAAGTCGCCGAAGTCAGGTGCAGCAGCGCGATGTCACCATTGGGTGATTCGTACTTGCCGTCCACGGCGATCTCGGTGCCGCCGCCGAGGGTGTTGCTGCCGACCTTCACACGCATGCCGGAGCCGTCCTGGTCGAGGCAGTGCACCGCGGTCATCACCCAGCGCGACGCGATCACCGTGCCCGAGCAGTTGAAGCCCTCGAAGTCGCGGCCGGGGGTGTTGACGTAGACCTGCGCGCCCCACGACACGGTGGGCGCGGTGCTGCCGCCGACGATGTCCTGCTGGGCGGCGGCGGGGGTGACCGCGCCGAGGGTGGCGGCGAGGGCGGCTGCGGTGGCAGCGCCAAGGATGCGGGTACGGCTCACGAGGTGATCCTTTCGGATGGGAGACCGGTTTGCCGGTCGGAAAGTAACCACCGGGTCACCCAGCGGGACACCGACGAAGGTCGGAACCGGGCAAATACCCTACTTCCGGCGGGAGTCCGGGGGCGGGCGAGAACTGTCGGTGCCGCGCCATAGGCTTGACGGCGTGGCTGACCCGACCACCTACCGTCCCTCACCGGGGAGCATCCCGGACGCGCCCGGCGTGTACAAGTTCCGCGACGCCGGGAAGCGGGTCATCTACGTCGGCAAGGCGAAAAGCCTGCGCAGCAGGCTGAACTCCTACTTCGCCGACCTGTCGGGCCTGCACCCGCGCACCCGCCAGATGGTCACCACCGCGGCGGGCGTCGAGTGGACCGTGGTGTCCACCGAGGTCGAGGCGCTGCAGCTGGAGTACAACTGGATCAAGGAGTTCGACCCCCGCTTCAACGTCCGCTACCGCGACGACAAGAGCTACCCCGTCCTGGCGGTGACGCTGAACGAGGAGTTCCCGCGGCTGCACGTCTACCGCGGCGCGCGCAAGAAGGGCGTCCGCTACTTCGGGCCGTACTCCCACGCCTGGGCCATCCGCGAGACCCTCGACCTGCTGCTGCGCGTGTTCCCGGCCCGCACCTGCTCGGCCGGGGTGTTCCGCCGCCACGGCCAGATCGGCCGCCCCTGCCTGCTCGGCTACATCGAGAAGTGCTCTGCCCCGTGCGTCGGCCGGGTCAGCGCCGACGAGCACCGCGCGATCGTCGAGGACTTCTGCGACTTCCTCGCCGGCAAGACCGACAACATGGTCCGCCGCCTGGAGGCCGAGATGGCCACCGCGGCCGAGGACCTCGAGTTCGAGCGCGCCGCCCGCCTGCGCGACGATCTGGGCGCCCTGCGCCGCGCGATGGAGAAGCAGGCCGTGGTGTTCGGCGATGGTACGGACGCCGACGTCGTGGCGTTCGCGCACGACGAGCTGGAGGCCGCGGTCCAGGTCTTCCACGTGCGCGGCGGCCGGGTCCGCGGCCAGCGCGGCTGGGTGATCGACAAGGCCGAGGAGATGGACGTCCCGGCGCTGGTCGACCACTTCATCACCCAGTTCTACGGCGAGCAGGCCGAGCTGACCACCCGCGAGGGCGACGAGGGCCCGCCGGTGCCGCGCGAGGTCCTGGTGCCGGAGCTGCCCGCGGACGCCGACGCGCTCACCGAGTGGCTCACCGGGATGCGCGGCTCGAAGGTGCAGCTGCGCGTCCCACAGCGCGGCGACAAGAAGGCACTGGCCGAGACCGTGGAGCGCAACGCGGGAGAGGCGTTCACCCAGCACAAGCTCCGGCGGGCCGGTGACTTGACCGCGCGCTCGGCGGCGCTGACCGAGCTGCAGGACTACCTCGCGCTCGACACCGCGCCGCTGCGCATCGAGTGCATCGACATCAGCCACATCCAGGGCAGCGACGTCGTGGCTTCGCTGGTGGTGTTCGAGGACGGCATCGCACGCAAGTCCGAGTACCGCCGCTTCGCGCTGCGCGAGGCCGCCGAAGAGGGCGACGTCGCTTCGATCGCCGAAGTCGTCAGGCGCCGCTTCGCCCGTTATCTCAAGGAGAACGAGGGCGAGGTCGACCCGTCGAAACCGGGCATCGACCCGGAGACCGGGCGGCCGCGCAAGTTCGCCTACGCGCCGAACCTCCTGGTCGTCGACGGCGCGGGCCCGCAGGCCACCGCGGCCGCGGACGTGCTGGCCGAGTTCGGCATCACCGACATCGCGGTGATCGGGCTGGCGAAGCGCCTCGAAGAGGTCTGGCTGCCCGCCGACCCGGACCCGGTGATCCTGCCGCGCACCTCGGAGGGGCTGTACCTGCTGCAGCGGCTGCGGGACGAGGCGCACCGGTTCGCCATCGCCTACCACCGCGAGAAGCGTTCCAAGCGGATGCAGGCGTCCGAATTGGACAGTGTGCCCGGGCTGGGGCAGGCTCGCCGCACCGCGCTGATCAAGCACTTCGGCTCGGTGAAGAAGATCAAGCAGGCCAGGATCGAGGAGATCGAGGCGGTGCCCGGCTTCGGCAGGCGCACCGCGGAGGCCGTGGTGGCCGCGCTGGCCGGGGAGCCGGCGGCCGCCGTGCCGCCTTCGGGAGGGGAAAGCACGTGATCGAGGAGAGGGAACTGTGAGTGCGCAAGAAGAGATCCGGGGATCCGGGATGGAGGTCGCCGTCGTCTCCGGGCTGTCCGGGGCCGGGCGGTCCACCGCGGCGAAGTGCCTGGAGGACCTCGGCTGGTTCGTCGTCGACAACCTGCCGCCGGAGCTGATCGCCACCATGGTCGAGCTGGGCGCCCAGGCGCGCGGCGCGATCACGAAGGTGGCGGTCGTGATGGACGTGCGCTCGCGCGCGTTCACCGACGACCTGGCCTCGGTGATCAAGGACCTGGACGCGCGGGGCTACAAGCCGCGCGTGCTGTTCCTGGAGGCGACCGACCCGGTGCTGGTGCGGCGCTTCGAGGCCGTCCGCCGGGGCCACCCGATGCAGGGTGACGGCCGCCTGGCCGACGGCATCACCGCGGAGCGGACGCTGCTGGAGCCGCTGCGCGAAGAGGCCGACCTCGTGCTCGACACGTCCTCGCTCTCGGTGCACGACCTGCGTGCCAAGATCGAGGACGCGTTCGGCTCCGAGGCGAGTACCCAGACCCGGGTCACCGTGCTGTCCTTCGGCTACAAGTACGGCCTGCCGATGGACGCCGACCTGGTGATGGACGTCCGCTTCCTGCCCAACCCGTTCTGGATCCCGGAGCTGCGTGAGCACACCGGCCTGGACGGCGAGGTGCGCAACTACGTCCTCTCGCAGGAGGGCGCCGAGGAGTTCCTCGACCGCTACCACCAGCTGCTGCGGCTGATCGGCGCCGGCTACAAGCGCGAGGGCAAGCGTTATCTGACGCTCGCCGTCGGCTGCACCGGCGGCAAGCACCGCAGCGTGGCGCTGTCCGTGGAGCTCGCCCAGCGTCTGTCCAAAGAGGACGGTATGGCCGTGAAGGTGGTGCACCGCGACCTTGGTCGTGAATAACGTGCGCGCGGTCGCCCTCGGCGGCGGCCACGGCCTGCACGCGACGCTGACCGCCGTCCGCCGGGTGACCCCCGACGTGACGGCGATCGTGACCGTGGCCGACGACGGCGGATCGTCCGGCCGGCTGCGGCGCGAGCTCGGCCTGCTGCCTCCCGGCGACCTCCGGCAGGCGTTCGCCGCCTTCGCCGCCGAAGACGGCGGCACGCTCTGGGCGGAGGTGTTCCAGCACCGCTTCGGCGGCGACGGTGCCCTGGCCGGGCACGCGGTGGGGAACCTGCTGCTGGCCGGGCTGTTCGAGGTGCTCGGCGACCCGGTGGCGGCGCTCGACGAAGCCTGCCGCCTGATGGGCGTCTCCGGCCGCGTGCTGCCGATGTCGCCGGAGCCGCTGGAGATCGAGGGGCAGGTGAGCGGCCTCGACAGCGAGAATCCGTCGGCGCTGCGCACGATCCGCGGTCAGGTCGCGGTGGCCAGCACGCCGGGCCAGGTGCACCGGATCAGCCTGCACCCGGCCGGTCGCGCGCGGCCGCCGCTGGCGTGCGCGGAGGCCGTCCAGGCGGTGCTGGAGGCCGATGTCGTGTTCCTCGGGCCGGGCTCGTGGTTCACCAGCGTGCTGCCGCACCTGCTGGTGCCGGATCTGCATGACGCGCTGGTCCGCACGGCCGCGACGAAGGTCCTGGTCCTCAACCTTGTCCCCCAGCCGGGGGAAACCGCGGGATTCTCGCCGGAGCGTCACCTCGACGTCCTGCGCGACCACGCGCCGGATCTGCGGGTCGACGCGGTCATCGCGGACCGCGATTCGGTGCCCGACCCGGCGAATCTCCGCCGCGCCGCCGAGCGGCTCGGCGGCCGGGCCTGCCTGGGGGCGGTGGCCGACCCGGAAGTGGCGGGACGGCATGATCCTGATGCGCTCGCGCGATGTATGCGGGAGGCTCTCCGTCTCGTCAGGGGCGGGGAGCACGGGGGAGGAGCGGAAGGCAGAGAGGGGCAGCAATGGCGATGACCGCCGCGGTGAAGGACGAGCTGAGCCGGCTGGAGATCACGAAGATCGGGCCGCGCCGGGCGGAGGTCGCTTCACTGCTTCGCTTCGCCGGTGGGCTGCACATCGTGGCCGGCCGGGTCGTCGTGGAGGCGGAGCTCGACACGGGTTCGGTCGCGCGCCGGCTGCGCAAGGAGATCCACGAGCTCTACGGTCACCATTCGGACGTGCACGTGATCACCGCCAGCGGCGGGCTGCGCAAGGGCACCCGGTACGTGGTGCGGGTGGTGAAGGACGGCGAGGGCCTGGCCCGGCAGACCGGCCTGATCGACCAGCGCGGCCGTCCGGTCCGCGGGCTGCCCGCGGCCGTGGTGTCCGGTGGCGTGGCGGACGCGGAAGCGGCGTGGCGCGGCGCTTTCCTGGCGCACGGCTCGCTGACGGAGCCCGGCCGGTCGTCCTCGCTGGAGGTGACCTGCCCCGGCCCGGAGGCGGCGCTGGCCCTGGTCGGCGCGGCGCGGCGGATGGGCATCCAGGCGAAGTCCCGCGAGGTCCGCGGCGCGGACCGCGTCGTGGTCCGCGACGGTGACGCGATCGGCGCGCTGCTGACGCGCCTGGGCGCGCACGCGAGCGTGCTGCAGTGGGAGGAACGCCGGATGCGCCGCGAGGTGCGCGCGACGGCGAACCGCCTGGCGAACTTCGACGATGCGAACCTCCGCCGTTCGGCGCGTGCCGCGGTGGCCGCGGCCGCCCGGGTGGAGCGCGCGCTGGAGATCCTCGGCGACACCGCGCCCGATCACCTGCTGGCGGCGGGCAAGCTCCGGCTGTCCAACCGACAGGCGTCGCTGGAGGAGCTGGGCCAGCTCTCGGACCCGCAGATGACGAAGGACGCGGTGGCGGGCCGGATCCGCCGTCTGCTGGCGATGGCGGACAAGCGCGCCAAGGACCTGAGCATCCCGGACACCGAATCGGCGGTCACCCCGGACATGCTCGAAGAGGACGAATAGCTCGCGCGGGCACCGGGCGGTTAACCGGGACGGTGCCTGAACTGCGATTTTGTAACACCGCGGTAGCACCGCGGAGTGGTCGCGGAAACGCGCGCCCCGGAACCTCGGCGGCAAGGCGACAGCCTCGAGGGAAGGGGAACCCCATGCAGCTGCGTGTTTCGGCCGAGGTGGGCACCTGGCTCACCCGGCGCAGCTCCCGGGCGGGGGACTGGACGGTGGACCAGCTCGTCGCGGCCAAGCGCGGCATGACGGTGTCGGTGGTGATCCCGGCCCGAAATGAAGCAGCGACCGTCGGCGCGATCGTGACCGCCATCCGCGAGGAGCTCTGCGAAAAACACCGCCTGGTCGACGAAATCCTGGTGGTCGACAGCCGCTCGACCGACGCGACCGCCCGGGTGGCCGCCGAGGCGGGCGCGGACGTCGTCGCGCAGGACTCGGTCCTGCCCGCCCTCGAGGGGTTGGCGGGCAAGGGCGAAGCCCTGTGGAAGGGCGTCGCGGCGACCTCCGGCGACCTCGTCGTGTTCGTCGACGGCGATCTCTACGACTTCACCACCGACTACGTGACGGGCCTGCTCGGCCCGCTGCTCACCGACCCCTCGGTGGCCTACGTCAAGGGCTTCTACCACCGTCCCCTGACCGGCGCGTCCGGCAGCGAGCCCGAAGGCGGCGGCCGGGTGACCGAGCTGGTCGCGCGCCCGCTGCTCAACATGTTCTGGCCCGAACTCTCCGGTTTCGTGCAGCCCCTCGCGGGCGAGTACGCGGGACGGCGGGAGGTGCTGGAAAGCATCCCGTTCGTGGCGAACTACGGCGTCGAGATCGGGCACCTGATCGATCTCCTGGAGCTGCGCGGCCTCGACGCGCTCGCCCAGGTCGACCTCGGCCACCGCGTGCACCGCCACCAGAGCACGCAGGCGCTGGGCCGGATGTCCGGCCAGATCATGCAGACCCTCTTCGACCGCCTGGAACGCTACGGACGCCTCGTCACGGCCCAGCCGCCCGCGACGCTGCTCGCCCAGTTCCAGCGCGGCGCCTCGGCTTCGGCCGGCGTCGAACGCGAGCTGGTCCTCACCGACCTGACCTCGCCGCAGCGCCCGCCGCTGGCGAGCCTGCCCGCTTCGCTGAGGCCGGAGAACCTGGTGCAGGAGTCGGCTTAAGGAAAGGACTCGTGAGCGTTCCGGGCGGTTAGAACCGCCCGGAACTTTCACGAGATGGGTTGGCGCTGGCGTGCCGGTCGCTGTGGCTGTGAACAGATGTTCTGTCCCCAATGACGCGTTCGGGACGCCCAGCGTCCCGAACGCGTCATTGGGGACATCCGGATTGCCGGTTCGTGTGGTGCCTGGTGCTGGTGTGACTGGTGCGCCGGACGCTGCAACGACATGCACAGCGATCACGTCTGTCCCATCAGTCCCGTACGCATCTATTCACGTATCAGCCGGTGTGCGGTAAACGCGTTGCGGTTCTTGACCCCCGGCGGCGAGGATCGGCATATGTCGATCTATGACTACCGGCCCCAGACCCTCGGTTGGGACGAAGTCGATCCCAGCACCCACGCGTTCGATCCCGCTGAGGCGCGGCGCATCATCGCGGCGGTAGCGCTCGGGGAAGGCGAGGACGCCGCCGCGGAGTGGAGCGAAGCGATGACGCTCGCGCTCGAAGCGGAGTTCGGCCGGTGGACCTACGGCTGGGCGTGGGGACGGGACGAGTCCGACCTCGGCGGCGGGCCGGTCCGGGCATGGTGTTGTCTCAGTCATTCGGTTACCACTCCGGAGGAGACTGCCGAGCGGGCGCTGCGTGCGCTGAGCGAGTGGCGTGAGTGGGTCGAACACCTGACGG
>Ga0307507_10008649_pt1 | contig 13959 bp, 16 predicted proteins | sample 7_EM_MG_FD_207223 | JGI IMG/M metagenome (GOLD analysis project Ga0307507, IMG submission 207223) | Populus trichocarpa ectomycorrhiza microbial communities from riparian zone in the Pacific Northwest, United States - 7_EM | ecosystem: Host-associated > Plants > Roots > Unclassified | place...
ATCGAGATTCCAAGGATCCTACTCGTCGGCTAGTCCAATGTGACGAGTCACTAGGAGTCGCTTTTTCAATCACTGGGGATGTAAGAGAGACGGAGGATGTACGAAAACATTTTTTTTTTCTTTTTTTTTTCTTCTTTTTATTAAACTTTTTATATTCAACTACTACTCTCCTAGCGGAATAACTAAGCACTGTGCAAATTCCACCAAGCCTAAACATGGCTTCATGTCGTTGCCAATCGGCGTCCCGGCAAATCCAAACCGACGATCCCAAAAGCCGAAAAACCTCCATCTGCGACATAACCTCAACATCGAATACCTACGCTCAGGAACGGCACGAGGAAAACCGAACAAGCAATATACCCGAATACCTGAGCCACTTTCCAGAAATCCAGCCTAAGACCACGCTCCCCCAAAGAAATAAACAACCTCCTCCCTGCTGTCTCTTCGACCTAAAGGTCCTAGGTCTCCATCGACCAAGCCTCCCGCGGAAGAAATACCAATACTACCTACTCCTGGCAAACGCCATAGCCCACGAAACTTGCAATGGGTCTCGTGAACCATCTCTAGCCTCCAACTCGCCTCGCCAAAAGTAGGTTTTCCACCACCCGAATCCTCTCCCTAATCGCAAGGCGCTACCTGTAACCGAAATCCGAAAACGACGACACGATAAAAAAGCCACTAAATTCCTGTTAGTCCATACTGCACTCGCCTTGTGTAGCGCCGCGTGTTAGGCCGTGGTCGGGCACGAGGGTGTTCGTTTAGCGGGACGGTATGGCGTAATCGTCGAAGACCGAAATACAGGTACCCTTCCCGACCGGAGACATACTACCCGCCACCCCTCAAGAGGGCCGCCACACACCCGGTCAGCCTTCCTCCAAACCCTAACCCCCCAGCTCAACGCGATTGGCCCTACCACCAACCCGTCAGCCGCCTACCACACCAAACCGAAAACCCAACCCTTTCCCTAAACTCTCGGGGTCAAAACGACCCCCCGCTCCTTTCCCAAAAACTCGAGGGCCAAAACGACCCCCCGCCAAAAACTTTTCCCTTTCGACAAAAAAAAATAAATCAAAAAAAACAAACGAGTGTGATGAAAATAAAGGGTAAAGGAAAACCAAATGTAAACGCATTGGCCGAACCATTAGTCAAATACTTAGATGGAAATCCAAACATACCTGATAAAAACCGACCTAAACCGATAATTAAAAGATAAAGTTCGTTGCCAACGTCCAGGCAACTAAAGACTTGAAGCTTCTCGCGATCGAGATTCCAAGGATCCTACTCGTCGGCTAGTCCAATGTGACGAGTCACTAGGAGTCGCTTTTTCAATCACTGGGGATGTAAGAGAGACGGAGGATGTACGAAAACATCATGCCTGGTGCTTGTACCTGAGGGCATACCGAAATGTACGGCACAACGAAATATTTCGTAAGAGACACAAAACCGTAGTCAAGATTTTCCTGCGTGGTTGCTTCTTCCCTAAGACATTCCCCACACTTACTCAATATTTCGTTGTGCCGTACATTTCGGTATGCCCTCAAGTACGTTACTTGGGTATGGACGTGGGTGACCGGACAGACAGGGATTAGAAAATGTATGTATCAGCATAGATTTCCTAATCCCTGTCTGTCCGGTCGCCCACGTCCATACCCGAGTACTCTGGAGGGGACGCTTGGACTAGGTGCCCGCCAACAAGTCAGAAAGAAATGCTAACCCCCTTTTCTTTACCCCGCAAACCCCATCATTCGATCCCACCGTACCCAACAGCGCACCTTTTTGAATCCTCTGCATTGAATCTCCAACCTCCCAAATAGCAACAAAAAATGGAAATGTCACAACATCATTTCAATATCAACTCCTTTAACTGCTGCTACAATAATGCGCTATTCAATACCCCGTTCGACATTTTGCATAACGTAAATGACTTTGGTGCCCCCCACGAGAGGGCTGAGATTCTGGCATGGTTATCTCCACTGGAACCCCAGATACGGCATGGCGATATTGGAGCACACCGGGTCGAAAATGTAGGGGACTGGCTTTTACAAACAGAGGAATATCGGAATTGGTTCGCTGGCATTCGCAGTGGGAAACCCGACAATTCAGCCTTGTTTTGCTACGGAGATCCGGGGGTTGGCAAGACCTACATCACGTGAGAAATCATATCCTCCATGAACTAAGGTGTCGCTAAGAAGGTGTGATGCTAGCTCCTTAGTAATAGATGCGTTATGCGATGGAGTAAGGGGGCTAAATGCTATAGTTGCGTGCTTCTACTTCGACTTCGCTGCCCAGAAAGAGCAACCCCCAGCAAGCATCCTAAGTTCACTCCTCAAACAGGTTGTCGGTGGGCTAGAAGAGGTTCCCGCAAATATCGTCCAGACTTTTCGAGACCAAAAAAAGGCCATCGGGGGCCGGAATCTGGGACTGGGAGAAATTGTGGATATGTTGCAGGATATCTCGTCCTCGCGGCCCACCTTTATATGCATTGATGCTCTCGACGAATGCATGCCGGAGCATCGGGCACAGCTGCTTGATTCACTAAAACAAATTCTATACAAATCCCCGAACGCGCGGATATTCTTGGCCGGAAGATTGCATATCAGGGATGAGGTGGAGAAACATCTTGCTGGAAAAGTAGCTGTTGTGTCTATTACACCTACAAAGGATGATATTGTTCGGTTCTTTCGAGCGAAATTGAAAGAGGATACAACACCGGATGCGATGGACAAGAGCTTGGAGGAGGGCATTATAAGGACTATTTCCGAGACGGTTCCAGAAATGTAAGTAGAGAGCAAGGGTGCTAGTAAAAGTATTTAAAGTTATGGGCTGACAACCCTGTGTCTAGATTCTTACTGGTATCTCTAATTATCAAAGCAATCTTACGGGAAACGACACTCCATCGAAGACGAGAGAAGCTCGGTAGAATGGCAAAAGGCTGGGGGTTGGGGGACGCATACGATGCAACGATAGGACGGATAAAGGCACAAGGGGAGGATAGAGTAAGACTTGGGATAGACGCTCTCATGTGGATTTCACATTCCGAGCGGCCGTTGAGTGCAGATGAGATATGTCACGCCCTCGCTGTCGAGATAGGGTCAACCGGCATGAACATGAACGATGTCCCCCCGATTCGGATGGTGTTAGACTGTTGCCAAGGGCTGGCCACCATTGATAAAGAGTCCTCGACTATTAGGCTGATCCATTTCACGCTCAAAAATTATCTCTTCGGTCACGCCGAATTGTTTGGCGGACCTCACTCAAAAATAGCCGAGACTTGTTTGACATATCTCAATTTCCAGGCCATTAGGGATTTTTCGGCCAGCCCCTCTCATGACCCCCGTGGCACACCCTTTCTGAGATATGCCTGTTTGTATTGGGGAACCCATATGCGAATAGAGCTCTCAGATCGCTCAAGACACCTTGCGCTCGACCTTCTTGATCAATACGATAATCACATATCTGCCGAATTACTTTGGGGGTCAGTCAAGAAGCTCTTCTTTACCAACCACATTGGATACCACGATCGCACACCTGCCGAATCACGTCGGAAGTCAACCATCCCAGAGTACTTGGATTCCCGCATGCCATTCTCTGCGCTACACTGTGTTTCGTATTTCGGCATTGCCAAAATTGCAATCGATTTGATAAGGACGAAAAGATGGGATGTGAACCAAAGAGATAGCGTGGGTCTGACTCCACTCATATGGGCTGCAAGGAATGGGTGTGAACAAGTAATAGAGTTGCTCTTGCAACAGAAGGGTACTCAACCTGATATGCGAGATGTGCTATATGGCAGAACAGCACTCTCATGGGCTGCTGGGAGTGGGCACGAAGGGGTGGTCAAGCTACTTCTTGGCCGGCGATTTGTCAATCCTGGGAGCGTAGGCCGTAGGTTGGGAAAAACAGCGCAAATAATCAGTGCCCTGTCTGGGAGAAAATACGTCAACCCTGATAAACCGGACGATTGTGGCCGAACACCGCTCTCGTGGGCCGCCAAGAACGGGCGTGATAGAGCAGTGAAGCTACTCCTAGAACGGGAAGGCGTTAGCCCCGATAGGCCTGACAATTATGGCCAAACACCGCTCTCATGTGCCGCCTATAATGGGCACGACGGAGTAGTAAAGCTACTATTGGAGCGAGAAGACGTTAGCCCTGATAAGTCAAACAAACGCGGTCAAACACCGCTCTCTCGCGCCGCCTATAATGGGCACGATGTAGTTGTGAAGCTGCTCATAGAACGGAAAAACGTTAGTCCTGATCGGCTAGACAATTTTGGCCAGACACCACTCTGGTCGGCCGCCAAGAATGGACGGGATGGAGTAGTGGAGCTACTATTGGGACGGGAAGACGTTAACCCAGATAGGCCTAACATGGATGGCCAAACTCCACTCGTGTGCGCCGCCGAGAATGGGCACGATAGAGTAGTGAAGCTACTCTTAGAGCGTGGAGACGTTAATCCCGATATGCCAGATAATTATGGCAAAACACCGCTCTCGTGGGCCGCCCGGAATGGGCATGATGGAGTAGTAGAGCTACTCTTAGAACGGAAAGACGTTATCCCCGATAGGCCAGACAACTACGGCCAAACACCGTTCTCGCTAGCCACCTGGAATGGGCGTGATGGAGTGGTGAAGCTACTCAAGGCCCGAATGCCTACAGCCCCTGCTCGATATGAGGCCCCATAGGTGTGACCTTCAGTGCCTTCGAGCTTGGACATGTGCCCCGTTTCCATTGTTGGCAAACACTTTACTATTGTTTCTAACCTCTCCTCTCGTTCTCATTTGTCTTCCCACGGCGCTTAGATTGCCTCGTGGACACACCGTTTGATAGTACTGGACGCGCTAGGTGAACAGGCAGTGCTTATATTATCTCGTCTAATGTAAATGAAGTATATTCCTTTCTCTTCTCCCTCTTTCTAAGGTTCGGGGGGCTAAGGTTCGAGGGATTAAAGTTAGAGTTTTTTCGGATAAGCCCCGTCTTCCACTGTTCTTGTATTTCTCCACCCTTTGCTTAATGGTGGAACGGGCTTGGGTTAAGGTGGAGCATATAGTATCGTAGCAGAATTTCTTTTGCGAGATCTCTCAGTCTTGTATTTTCCATTTATGTACTGTGCAATGAAAAGACAAATGTAATAATCTAGAAGGCCTAATAAGATCCATTACACTCCTTTTTTCCTCCAGCCTATTCCCTCTCGCCCACTAGCAATAAAGTATATCTGGAAGGCCTGGCAGAATAGGGAGAGGGAAGGAGAAACTGAAAGAGCAAAAACAGGGTCCAAATATTTCGGACTTAGTGCAAAATTCAGGGGAAGTTTCTTCTGTGATCCCTGGATTTTGTGACATAGGATGTTATTGGGCTGCAAGCGCAAAAAAGACCTGCTATGAATGGAGCAGGCCGCCCTCAACCCTTGAAATCTCAACAAGGCTGTCCTAACTTGTGGGGCCATAAAACTTTGCAGTTGAAAGGGCCTACGCCGTATGAATCTTACCGACCCCTCCCCCCACAGTGTCTGAAGTGAGGTGTCTCTACTTAACAGTTTTTCCTGAAATTGAAGGGAGAGAACTGATGTTCCCACTAATCGTATCTATTCAAGTATGATACATCGTTACCTATCTTATTCTTTCTAATTTAAGAAATCACTTGAGAGGGGTTTTTGGAAGACAGTAGTAAATTCAATCCATGCGATCACGGACGCTCACTCGACGATATGAAAAGGAATCCTGTTGTCCGGAACACAGGAATGGGCAGTATACAGGGAATGATGGTTGGCACGGGAATGGTGGAATGGTGGAATATCAGAATCTCTGGAATGCCAACTGGAATGAGTATGAGTATGTAAGGTTGGAATGTTGGAATTCTGGGGGCTGTGCTGCAATTGGAAACTTGTATATATAGACTGTTGCTGTTGTTGTTATGATTGTAATGGTAATGAAGATGTTATAAGAGTCTAGAACGGATTTCAGGTTATGAGCCTGGTAGTGCTGAGTTTGCCTGCCATAGTCACACCGCACAAACACACTATCCGAACGCTTTCACTATAACACTTATTCAAAGCAACTATGTCACAAACTATCAATAACCCCACACCTACAATTCAAGTCTATGGTGATACAGTCTACCACTGCAAATACGGAGAAACCAACAAGCCTACACATTGCAATTATGTGAGCTAGAGACGCGATGTTGAGTTCTTTTTACAAGCTGAGTCTGCCCTGTCTATTGTTCTTGGTGACGAGGGAAATCCTGGAGGGAGAGAAGCTATTGACTTTCAATGCCGTTCAGGGAAAGCTGCAGTAATGATTAACGCGTCTTGTTATTAATCGATCAAGACATATCTTAATGGAATGAGAGATCTGGCTGAGATGTGGGGAGAACTAAAATCAAAACTAGATATACTAGTAGCTAATACGCATGCTGGGCGTACGGCGATATTACCCCCTTTTAACCAACTCCGTCCACTTCCAATTACGACTATTGCAGAGTACATTACAAGGTTGCTTGACAGTCGACAGCAACTTGAAGGGTCTGAACAAGCCATTACCAATGAAACCTTTCTCACTGACCTCATAATAACCTTGCCCACAGAATGCAACACTATTGTCAATATCATCACTTATCAACTGGTTGAACACCAAACAATTAACTATGTTATTACTACACTAGTCGAGTGGGAGACCTCTGTTCAGAACAGGAGAAGAGAGGTTAGTTCTAGTGCAATGGGTGGAAGCACAATGACTTCTGGGTATGTTCTCCTGGCTGTAAAAGGGTATGATTGTAGAGGAAATGGGAGAAAATATACCGGAGATTGACGCAAATTTCATACATACTGATCGGGCGCTTCAGCCTACACCAATCGAGTATCACCTATCCGGTGTTGGTTGTGCAATAAGCCTGGCCATAAGCAGAGTGACTGCTTTAAGCGACTAGGAGGAAAAGGAAAAAGAGGAAGACTTGACGGCAACTCATTTTGTGGTACTGGAGAAAACATAAATGCTACCGCTACACTTGCAAATGGTTCCATTACTGCTCTAGTAACAAGACTCCGAAGCCAGCGCAAACCCATAGAAGAAATTCGATAAATGTTCAATGGATAATTGACTCTGGTACCTCACACCATATGTGTGACGGCTATTCCGCATTCAACTCAATCGAATCACTTTACACGTCTATTAAAGTTCAAATAGGCCATGGATCTTTCCTTCTGGTTATTGCGTCAAGTCTAATCACCACCAGCTAGGACCACACACCCTCAAGCTCACTGCCCTTTATATTCCTAAGCTGAAATACTGCCTTCTCTCAGTTAGTTGCTTGTCCTCCACAGATCAAGTCACCTTCAAAGACGATACATGTTATGTAAACCTACGGTCAGATAAGAACCATAGGGAGGTAGTTTTGGGATGTCTAGTTAATGGGTTATATGAGTAGCATGCCTTGGTTACAGGGATATCGCATAAACTGAACGATAATCCAACTATGCTCATCAATTGAATTACGACTACAACTGGAGTACCACTTATACTATGGCATCAACACTTTGCCCATCTGAATTTTGATAGACTCAGAATGCTTCTCCCACCAACAATGTAATCACACAAGTACTCCGGAAGGACTATGCGATATATGTGTTAAAGCAAAGTATCAACGAAAGATAGCACGAGTACCAGTTAAACGAACAAGCCTGACTTTCCAACTCGCTCACTCTGACCTCTGTGGACCAATCACATCAGAATCAGTTTCAGGTTTCAGGTATTTTATTGTGTACATCGATGATTTCTCACAAATGGCCTGGGTTTATTTTTTATGAACAACAAGTACAGTAGAGGTTGTTTCTATTTTTCAAGAGTTTAAGGTATCAATTGAGTGCCAGTTTCCCAACTCACCAATAAAGCAATTCCGTTGTGACAATGGATGAGAAGAGTACGACAATAACCTATTTCGGGGAATATTACGTGTGTCGGGAATTTATTTTGAACCCTCCCCACTGTATACCCAATACAAGAACGGTGTCAGTAAGAGAATGATTCGAACTTGGGTAACAAAGGCACTAGCCATGTTATATGACACCGAATTCGAGGATCCGTTTTGGGCTGAGGCAATTAATACCTCTACCTACCTTCAAAATGGATCACCCTCACACCCAATCAAAAACCTTACACCTTACCAGCTACTACACTCCAGAAAGCCCGAAGTTCGGAATCTACGTCGCTTTGGCTGTGATGCGTCCAAGCTTATACCACTAGAGCAGCGGCACGCAAAGTTTTCAGAAAGAGCATGTGACTGCACCTTTCTAGACCATATTCATGTTACGGTCAAGATCTGGAGATTATGGGATCTAGTAGGAAAAAGAGTAGTTTAGGTATTAGATATGAAATTTGATGCTACGAGTAGTTGGAACATATATGGGGGAGTCACGAGACACAGAGGATGAGATTTTGAAATCATGCCTGCTAGAGGAGTTACATGATGAGGATTTGGAAGATGAAATAGACAAGGCTACCTCTAAGTCTATTCCTGAGTAAAACAGCCCTGGTGTTCTATATTATGGTGACAAGAGTGGAACTCATGAGAAGGAGCAAATGGAGAAGAGACCACCTGCAGTGCAAGGAGGGTCTACAGAGAAAATGTCTGATATCGAACTGGACGAATCCTATGAGACAATAACGGAGATGATATCAAATCAGGAACCAGTCCGGAAAACCCCTGGGGAGTTGGTACTATGGCTCTCCGCACGTATTAGATTGAGGCCAGCTGGACTTGTAACTCAAATACCTGCTATCAGTATTAGGTCTATGAATACCATGGATGAGGAGGAACCGACCAGCTACGTGGTAGCCCTCAATCAGAGTAGTTCTAGGTCCTGGAAAGATGCGATGCGGGATGAATATCTATCATTGGCTAGAAATGATATATGGTCATTTACGAGTATAAATGAAGTTCCTGGGGATATGAAGAGCATTGGATGCCGATGGGTCTTTAGAAAGAAGATAAACTCTGGTATGACTACTTGCTTTAAGGCACGTTTGGTGATTAAGGGATATGAACAAATCCCAGGCATTGAGTTGGAGATACTTAAGCTCCTGTTGCGAGACTAGTGAGTCTAAGATGGATTCTTGTGGTGGCTGCTTCACAGCGGTGGGAGGTACATTATATAGATGTTGTTACGGCGGTTCTCAATCTGCTGATTGATCATGTTGTATACATGGAGCTCCTAGAAGGAATATCATGGTTGGACTCTAGTCTTAGCAAACTCCGTTCGCCTTGCTGTCAATTGAAAAAGGCTCTATATGGTCTTAAGCAAGCACCAAGGTTATGGTATAAGCATATTGATACCGTTCTAAAGTCTATTGAGTTTTGGCAATCTGTTAATGATCCGAATCTATATATGCATACCTCTCCTCACTCGGCTATCTCTGATATATTAATTCTGCTCTTTGTGGACGATTTATTGATAACAGCAAATAACCTCAAGAAAATTACCGAAGTCAGAGTCTTACTCAAGCACAAATATCGAATGAATAATTTAGGCCGTGTTCAGCAGTTCCTTGGACTCCTGATCTCGCAACCATCAACATATACGATTCTACTCCACCAGTGACGCTTTATTTCCACTATACTAAAGTGTTTCGAAATAAATCTTTGTAATTGTGTTCAAACACCAATGGAGTCTGGACTAAAACTTCGCTCTGGATCCGCATCTGAGTTAATAACCGCCCCAAGTACCTACCAATCACTTATCGGAGGTTTCATGTACTTGGTTGTTGGCACACGGCCCAACATTGCTTTTGTGGTAGCAACGTTAAGTGAATTCAATGCAAAGCCTACGGCATTGCACTACTCTGCTGCCAAACGCCGCCTACGCTATCTCAAACAAACCCAAGATCTCGCTCTAAAATATGGAGCTTGGAAACCAATTCGAATGATCAAGTACGTGCCGCTTCCTCCCTCTGGGTTACAGGGCTTTTCAGATTCCGACTTTGGAGGTGATACTGAGGATCGCAAGTCAACCAGTAGCTATGTCTTTTGTCTTGTGGGTGCTGCTGTATCATGAAGGGCAAGGAAATAAAAGTTGGTTTGACTGTCAACTGTGGAAGCCGAATATATTAGATATTCTGAAGCCACCAGAGAAGGAATTTGGCTACAGTGATTACTATTCGAGATTACCGGTGAAGTCACAGGTCCGATTTCTATTGTTTGTAACAACCAAGGGGCTATTGAGATTACCAAAAACCCCAAGTTCCACGAGTGAACTAAGCATATCGACATTAAATATCACTTTATACACTCAGCCTAGGAAGAGGGAAAGATTGACTTTCAGTACATCACCACAGCTGAGCAGTCAGCCAATATTATGACAAAGTCTCTTCCATGCGATAGTCACTGGAAGCATCTATGCGAACTAGGTTTGAAGAATGTGTAGATTCAATCATGGCAATTGTTTTCCTTTACCTTGTTTATTTTTATTTTGTCTTTGATTCTTATGTATGGCGGCACTCTTTTTCCCAGTTCTTGAGCCAAAAGGTGTTTAATGAGGTTGACTATTATTCTCATGTCTTTACTTCCTTTGCATTTATTCGAATTGCTTGGAAGGGTGGGAGTGTTGCCCGGAACACAGAAATAGGCAATATACAGAGAATAATCGTTGGCACAGGAAAGATGGAATGGTGGAATGGCAGAATCTCTGGAATGCCAACGGGAATGAGTACGAGTATGTAAGGTTGGAATGTTGGAATTGTGGGGGCTGCACTGCACTTGGAAACTGGTATACAGCTCCTAGAGATGACTGAGCAAAATCACGAACACATTTGCGTAGGGAGTGTATATAGACTGTTGTTGTTGTTGTTGTTATGATTGTAATGGTAATGAAGATGTTATAATAGTCTAGAACTGATTTCAAATGCCGTTCTCATGCACTCACCTAACATTTCCTTCGTTGCTTAGCTCTACTTTTTTCGCAATGATTCTGTCTAGCATCTTCTCCCCTGTTACTAGTTCAAGTCCTAAGGACAAGGTGCAACTGGTGGGCTAAGCATGAGCAAAGAGGAGGTTTTATGAGAGCTGTCTTCGTTGCTGCCTTTTTCAATAAGTTGTTCAATTGAGGGCTCTGCGGCCTTGGTCTATAATATTCCGCAAGTGGCTCTACTACGTTATAATGAGATGTCTAAATATGATGACAGCAAAGGTCGAGAGAGACGATTGGATGTCTCTCTGGCATAATTGTAGCTATCGATCTATTGTTAAACGAGAAAAGAATGGAGCAAAAAAGGTCTTGCATTGCAAGGGCTCCATTGATTGGGATCGGGAGGAACAAGTGAGTGGGCAGGACTTCATGGGATATTATTCTCGTGTGGCTTCCCATGTATTATATGATAGACGTTGGTATACCCTGATGGTAAGCTAGCTTACCCTGTGATATATATCATGCTTCCCATGTAAAACAAAACTGTTCATGATGTGGTTGGTTGGTTCTGCTAGTGAATTCATTAGAGTGGGGAAGAAGCTTACGAGTGCATCAGCAAAACTAATACTCTGGGCCGCCACGGGTGCCTAGTGTGTATAGCATACCGGGCGAACATAACGTTAATCGTGAATCAGGACACAACATCGATCCGACATTGTGTCCTGATATTGCGTCACTCAACGTCGTGTGCCCTGGCTGTAACCGGTACGGTTACTATGTTTTATGATTGAGTTTGATACTCATGATGTTTTATGTTTGGTTTCGAGTATCGTTTGATACTTAGTATGTTTTATTTAGTGTATCAAGATATCGTTTGATACTTGATATGTTTTTATGTATCGTTTCATGGCTACCGTTTGGGAGTCTTTATGGTTATTGTATACAAGGTTCCGGTTAGCCTGACAAGTGTATTTAAGACCTGCTATTCTCGGAACTTAGAGAGATCAGACTTCGACAGAAAGAGTTTTCAATATACTTGGTTGAACAGTTCCTTCTTCAGTTAGCTTCGAGAATCCGATAAGACCAAACATACTTAGCTGTTAGGAACTACTCGGTAGTTGCGATATAGTAAGAAGTTTGTTACAGCAACTTAGTCTAAGCCTCCAGTACTTAGTCTCATTAAATACCGCACTTTGGTATAGAGATAGTATTGTTACCCTATCGATTCCCGCCACCACCCAGGAGGCGGTTACACTGGCGCTATTCTGACATGGACCCCTACAGCCTCTGGGCCCTGACTGCGTCTGGTGCTCTGCTCTTGTATCCTGAACACCTCTGATTCTCGCTTGTTGTATCAGGGTGACCCCTGATAATTCGCCGCTGTATCATGATCATATCTGATCCTAGCATGTTCTGTCCTGACGTCCGATCTTTATCTTCCGCGTCTGAGCTTCACTCCTTCCATCGCCTCACATCAGGATTCCATGATCCTAAGCTCTCTCATCCTGGTATCTTCTTCCGATTAGTTCCAACCCCTGACCCCCTCTGCTGGGACTCCATTATCCTGATTTCACCCTCTCTACGTGCTCTGTCCTGATCGTAGCTGGACCTTTTCCTTTCTATCTTGACGCATTTGTGTGATATCTGGATGCCCTCGTGATGCCTCTCAGAGGGGTGGGGTACTATCTCAACTCTCCCTGACACTATCCCCATCTTGTACATGCTGTATGTTTACTATATCTAGATCATCCAGACGCTCTCGTGGCCGCTACCTTTTATTGATTCTACTCCAAACCCCCAGATGTTGCTTCACATTCTCATATCAACACATCGTTGTTAAACAAATACTGTTTATTAATTAGGCTAAGCTACTCGACACATACTCAACATATACATCATTTCCTTAATGCCATTACTAACGCTCCCATGGCATCCCTTGTCTACATCCTTTATGTTTACTTTTAGTTGTCCCCTTTTGTGGTGGCTCTACCCTGTCTAGATTTAGCGAGAGGTATCCGGATGGACTATGACTCATAGTCTTGTGAAGCAATGGTTCCCCGGTCAACTCGCATGAATGATCAGCACTCGCGGTGTCAGAACCCGAAAATATCATAACTTGGGCAACTGAGGGCGTTTGGCAGAAATCAAATGAGAAGTTAGTATTCTGTGAATCGTTTTGACTATCCTTTTTCCCCAGTGAGGTCCCAATACACCGGCTGCTGGGAGTTTGAATTCGGTGGGCTGGAGGTTGTGTAGCCTAGCCGGATGCTAGAGTCTGCTGCTCCGCGGCTCCCGTTGTTCAATTGTCTGGAGTGTGAATTCGGTGGGTTGGCCGTCATAGAGCCTGGCTGGATGCCTGACCCTGCAGGTCGGCAGCTAATACTGCCCAATCATGGGTATACTCTTCACGATGATCTTGTCATATGCCATGGTCCTTCTCTTTCTTTGGCCGGATGGTCCCACCAATATTGTCTAGAATTCTTACCGGCATGCAATCTGGACAATCGGTCCACATCTGTGTTTGCAGGGCCAAAAGGTCTTTCATGTTTCAGCTCATGTTAGCGTCCTGGCAAATATGAGGTGAGTTTGAGTTCTACCAGACCTCCTACCACTTCAGGCTTGAACTCCTACCGTTCTGTATAGACCCCGGTTTGCCATGCTCGTAGGGTATGAAAGAGCTTGGAACACGTTAAGCAAATAATTGTGACGTGAATACGCCCAAGAACATCAGGTTCGACGATTCCGCATATATTCTTGCCTCTGAAGTACTTACCCGATATTGCTTCTCGAATCCGAAGTACCCTGAATCGAAAGGTCAATTTCTGGGTGGAGTTGAATACTTGTTAGATATTGGAAGAGCATCAGGAAAATGTAAAACCCAGTCCTGGTCCACCAAGGGGGGTTGTGGTCCTCCTGGTCCTCCTGGTCCACCCTGATCGACACTGGTCCACATTTTCAGTAAAATTTCCAAAAGTGTGGATCAGAATAGATCGGAGTGGACCAGGTGGACCACAGGGACCACAACCCCCCTTCGTGGACCCGGAGCGTTCAGGACCACCTTGGAC
>Ga0307507_10008650_pt1 | contig 13956 bp, 8 predicted proteins | sample 7_EM_MG_FD_207223 | JGI IMG/M metagenome (GOLD analysis project Ga0307507, IMG submission 207223) | Populus trichocarpa ectomycorrhiza microbial communities from riparian zone in the Pacific Northwest, United States - 7_EM | ecosystem: Host-associated > Plants > Roots > Unclassified | place...
TTAGCAAACGACACGCCATTTATAATTCTATAGATTCCAGCCACTGTAGTGGATGAAAAAATAAGGTTTTTTTTAATCCAAAAATCTATTTTTTTAACCCGAAACACTCTTGTAACCTTATTAAATCAATTTATGATCTCAAAAAACCGCTCCAAAACACATAATCAACCCAAAACAAAAAAAATCCTTTCAAGGTAAAAAAAAACAGTTAATCTTAAACTCCTTTCGTCATATAAAACCATTTGTTATAAAAATTAACTATTTTAGTGACTAAAATCATCTCCAACATAAACTTTGTCTTTTTATAATGGAATCCAACGACCCTATCTCCATTCTCTACAAAAAAAAAAAGATTGAAAAAATAAAAAAAATAAAATTTGATTTCTAAATTGAATTTTTTAAAATTAGAAGGACGAATCACCTAATAGCTAAAATTATAGAAGACTAAAATTAATTATTTAAATAAATTTCAAATCTGCCACATATTTGACTTGTTCTTTTTAGTGCTAATTTGAGTTCAAAAAAATTTAATTGTGCAAAATAAAAGTTTCAGGATCAAACTTTTGAAATCTACACTGATACGTGGAAAATGAACAATAAAATAGCTACAATAAAATCTATATCATTTTCAGTTTATACCATAATGTATTGGGTTAAAAAAGGCCTAAAGAATCCATTTAGGGTGAACCGAAGTTAGCTGGCATTGATTGATTTGGATCATTAAACCCAATCTTTCTTTCTTTTTTTTTCTTTTTTTTTTAATTCAATATGGATTTAGTTTTAAAAATTTTAAAACCGAATAAATCCAAAGGTCATTTAGCTGGGTTTTTGTTTTTTTTTTTTTTTGACAAATTTTGATTTAAGGATGCTGTCTAGCCTTTAGTTTATAAATAGGTATCTTTAGTTTATAATGGGCCTTTAGTTACTTAACGGGTCAAAAAAAAAAAGAGTCTTTTAAATATGTAGTCCAACGGGCATGGAATCACAAAAATGACTGCAAATGATTCAGTCAGCTTAAATCCAACTCCAACAGAGGAATGAGACTGAAACATTTGCAAGGTGGGAGCTGTGGAAATTTCATGTGACTCGTAGAATTGGTGGCAGGCTGCCACCAAATCCAATTTGAACAACATCTTCTTGCCTTCCCCTTGAGATGAGTCGGCGCTGGCATCAGAAAAAGCCAGCAAGCCTCAACCACTACAATGGTCGGCAAATGAAGAATCAGCAGTAGGAATAAATGATATCAAGTCTAACGCATAGTATGATAAGATGTTATGGACAGAAAAGGCAAATGATATAGAAAAAAAGTAATAAACTGCACGGTTAGTCAATCTACTGAAGTTTCTCCTGGACTGAAGATAATATATATATATATATATATATATATATATATATATATATATATATATATATATATAAAAACAAAATAAGATGGTTGTCCCTTACCCCAAAACCCAAGTAAGAATGAGATGCGAGATTGCGATGAAACTGAATCAAACTGTTTTTTTTTCTAAATTTTCTAATCAAAATCACCCAGGAATTTTGGAAAAACATTCAATTCCGTTTTTACAGATATATATAGCAGATAGCATGGAATCTGCTCTCCCTTGCTTGCGACAAACTACACCGGATTGTTATTCTATGAGCTGGTTCGTGATCTCATTATCAACTTCAATGATTCAGAGAAACATGAATGAATTACCTCATTAGTACCTTTTTTTTTTGTATTTTATCAATGTTACTTCAAGTGTAATTGATATTAAACAAGATTTATACTTTATGTATTCATTGTTAATAAAAAATAAAAAAAATTATCTGATATATTAACAGGTGTTCATCAAGTTTTTTCATCCAAGATATCTAATGAAGTCGTAATATGATATAAAGAACAACTTCAATGTCAAATCATTATAATTTATCATGCTAAAATATTCATTAACGGTGAATGAGGTTTTCTTGAGTATAAGTTGGGGATTAAAACAAGGTTTTCTAAATGATTTCTTACACACAGCAGCATGATCTCTAACATTCAATTCAACCTGGATTATTTTTGAATGGATTACTGCAAAACGAGGGGAAGAGAGAGATAAAAAGGTATTGCCAATCATCAATATCTTTTTTTTTTTTAGGGTAAGCAAAGGAAGGGAGACAAGAAAAGTAGTTACCCATTTCCCTGCTCTTCAGGGATGTGCTAATTTCTATGTAAAGATTATGAAACCTTACGTTATTTTCTTCACATTTACAGCCCTTTATGTGTACAATGATCCAACATGGGCACATAAACAATAAAATCCATTACCAGGCTCTCTGGCCTTGTGATCATTCCTTTCCCTGATAATTGTTCTCTTCCAGAAGAAAATCCTTATAATCTTGGATAACAATCCTTCCTTCTTGACCTCCAGACCCTTTTCTTGATCTCTTGGCGTTCTTGCATGATCAATGACAGCCCTTCCTTCCTTTTCTGGTCCACATGGAGAAGACAAGGCCAAACTGTGCCTATCAATGAGATGACCGAGTGAAGCTATTTCATACGAATCATACAAGGGACTCCCGCAGTCCCACACATTTATAGCTGCTTGCTCTTCCTTTCTTTCCCCCTCCATATCATTAAAAAAACGTATTCTGTTTGCCTTTTTATCATGCTATCGATTCCTGAAGGGTCTTTCGTGCTTATTATAAAGACCTCTGCGTGAAGATTGACGACTTAAAACACGAAGAACTGGATGGGACTGTGATTGCTGTAAGGCTTGGAGGAGCTTTTCTTTATATATATATATATATATATATCAATTGAAACGTGATCCTTCAAGTTAAAGCAAAGGATTAATTTGCCTCCGCATCTAAAAAGGAGGCCCCACCAAGTCCTGCTTGGTGTTTTTGTGGTCTGCATTTCACATTCATTATTCTAATGCTTGTGGTGTCTTTATCCCTGAAATGAGATAGTGAGTGGGTAGCTATAATTTTAAAATTTGTGCAGTGAAGATAATTTCCTAGAAGAGAAGCGCTGCTGAGTCGCTGACTCTTGAGTGCCTATAAAACAGAACCAAAGATACGTGTGACGGAACTCCCATCACCTGTTTTTTTGCACTTGCTAGTTGAATGTTTTCAGACTCGTTAATTGCGAACCACGCCACGGTAACATTTCCCTTTCAATAGTGAATTTAATACATGGTAGATGAGGAAATTATGAGGCAAGCCGTGCCTTTTCTTTTTTCTTTTCTTTTGGTGCTGAAAATTAAGAAAAAAAAATTCTGTAAAAAAATTGAATTGCAGAAAAATTAAGGGACTGATTGGATATAGTTTGAAGAGTTAGAGGACTAAATTGAACTTTTTATAAGAACTTTAAACCCATTACTCATTTTTTTCCTTCTTTCAATTTTGTTGTTGGCCATCAAATTTAAGTAGATTATCCTTTAATCTGACCTTAGAGGATGCAATTGTCTAAAAAACAATATATCAACGGTGCATACATCTATCCCACCACGCTTTTTAATGTTTGTTAATTTGTTTATTTTTAATTAGTATCGAATTGCATTTCCAGACAGCACATAATTGCATTCATATAAAGTTAGTTGATTGACCACTTGTTGACTCAATTCTATTATTGACTTCACCAAAGTCAACAAATATTCCATGTATTTGCATCTACAGATAAAGTCAATTGAGTTGGTGTCTACAGTGTAATAATAATTATGGTTTAAAGTCTTTTTTTTCTTTGAAATATATTAAAATAATATATTTTTTATTTTTTTAAAATTATTTTTAATATTAATATATCAAAACGATTTAAAAATATAAAAAAATAATTTTAAATAAAAGAATTTATTTTTAAAAAAAACACAGTTTCAACCTATTCAATTTTAAAATTATTTTTTATTTCTTGTTGAGCATTTTTTTAGCGGTGAAAAACACTCATTCTACATTCAATTTTCATATCTCTGAGTATCACCTGTAAACTCAGTTCTGGCTATTCAGGCATCATTCTTTGCTATATTTGTTTTTGTAATTGGAAAATGTTTTTACAAGAAGTTTAAATATTTTTTTTGCTTCAAGTTATGTTTTTAGTTTTCTATATTATTTTAATGGGTTAATGTTAAAAATATTTTTTTAAAAAATAAAATATTTCAATATAATTTCAAATAAAAAATATTTTTTAAAACAATCACTATTACAATTTTAAACCACAAGTATATCTATTTTCAGTCTAAGAAGCTTTTAAAGGGATGGGGTTTAATCAATAAATGAATTTATCAATAAATCAATAAGGTTGTTTTAGTCATTTTATATGAAAAAAATTAGTGAGGACCCAAACTCATGAACATAAATGCAGACCTTTTATCTGTAATTTTAATCCTCAACCACTTATATATGTTGTCTTCGTACAAGTGAAGAAAAGAGAGGCTGGCGGGCAGCGAGGATGTAATGATAATATCCGGTGAGTCATCATACGCTCAGCTCGTATCAACTTATCACCCAATTTTATAGTAATTGTTTTTGCGATGATTGTGTTTTTTTTTTTAAATGAGATTTTTTTTATTTTAATTTTTTATATATATTTTTAAGATTATTTTGATGTAATGATTTAAAAAATAAAAAAATATTTTAATATATTTTCAAATAAAATGATTCTCAATCACTTTCATTTAAAGGGACAGAATATTGTCTAGGCCACCATAGTAATAGCTGAGAATGTACGAAAATAAATAAAAATCAGGCTCCATGTTCCTTCCCTTTTCTCATGCTTTTTTACGGAAAGTTAGGGTTACGGTCTTCAGGCAAAAACATTGATTTTGGGTTAGACCTTACCACAGTAAAGTCAGAAGTTTTGGGTTCCAGACCAAAGCCACTTGACAATTTACCTTACGGATGGATTCTCTTTTATCTGCTGTGCCTGTGATTTGTTTTTGTGTTATCAAAATATTTTTAAAAAATTTAATTTTTTTTATTTTAAATTAATATTTTTTTTAGTATTTTTAAATTATTTTAATATATATTTTAATCCCCGATTTTTTGATGTATTGATAGGAAAATGATACTTTTTACACGCCCATCCCATTCATTGCGCACAAACACACAAATATATTCTGATTCCTAAAATCTTATGATGATGCTAACAAGTCTTTAGATAAACATTTTATCATTACTTTATTTTATATATATATATATATATATATATATAAAGTATGTTAAGTCAGCTTGCCGGCGTTAAATTAGGTCTTTATCATTACTATATTATGTTTCTGCCATTGCAACCTTCAAATGATTATGTTAGTAAGAAAAAAAAAGGGTTCAATTTTATACATGAAATAGCTAGAAAACTATATTTCAGTTTTCTAATAATCAGTATTTCACTTTATTATTATTAAATGATATTCGGATATTCAGTTTTTTTTTTATTATTATTAATATAGATATTCGGATTAGGTTGCATATATATCGACTAATTCTATGAATCTTGAAGTTAATAACCATATAAGATTAAGTGGTCCTGAATTTTACGAGACTCGAATTAATAATTTTTTAAAAAATAAATTTAAAATTTGATAAATTAAATTATATCATTGTATTACTGTCAATTTTCTTTAATTATCTAGAAAAGGATGCTTGGAATGGGCAAGGAGTGTTAGCATCCACACAAAATTGGAGAGGAAGCTTTTCTCTGAGTGTCGCTTCCATTGATGTTTCAGGGCAGGTGTGCTGTCTGTCTTTGACATTGCCAATCCACAGAATTTGTGGACCTGGAGCATCAAATTACCTTCTTTTTTCTCATTATCGATATGGACGTTATGGATAATTCATAAACCGAAAAATTTCTCTCCACATTATAGGGTCCAGCAATATCAACGATCCTAGTTTTGATCAAATTAATGATGGTGAATATATATATATATATATTGTCAAAAGATACACGGAGGACTCTATTTCATGTTTTGTGATCAGATAATATTTTTAAAATTTTTTAATTATTTTTTTATATTTTTAAACCATTTTGATGTGATGATATTAAAAATATTTTTAAAAAATAATTATTTTTGATGTATTTAAAAAAAAACCTTGAAACAATGTTTATCATATTCTTAAACATACCTTTATTAGTGATTATATAGATTTCTTGAATAATAAGAGGGGAGTATTTACAGGAGATTGTTTCAATCTTATATGATGAGGTATAATATGTCAAATTTTTATATTTTTATTTTGTTTTAATATCTTTAAATTAATTTTTATATTTTTAAATCGTTTTGATATGATGATGTCGAAAATAATTTTTTTTATATATATTTCTAAATAAAAAGCACTTTGAAATAATTTCCATTATATTCTTAAATATACTTTTATTAGTTATCATATAGATTTCTTGAATAACAAGAGGGGAGTATTTACACGAGATTGTTTCAATTTATTTTGTTTTAATATCTTTGAGTTGATTTTCATACATTAAAATTAAAGAAAATTATTTATGTCCAAGCTAGTATATCCATGGAAAAATTTCTTTCTCGAGTCTTTATTAAAATTTGATTATTTAAAGGGGGATGGTTAGTATGTTATATATTTTTTAATGTACAAAATATTTTTAATTTAATTAAAATCTTGTATCATTTTGCTAGACCTAAAGTTTTGGTTTTGGATTTCTAGGCTCACTCAAAACTTTTGAATTGACAAGGTAGGTGTGAACTCTTGATCAAACATCACCTAAAGAAGATTGTGCTATAAAAATCAAACTAGTTTCTTTTGTTTTTTTTTTCTTTTTATAATAAAAAGAAACGAATAAAATAAAAATATAAATACCTTTTCACGTTAAAAATCTAAATATAATAATGCAAAGAATAAAATAAAAATCTAAATATATTTTCAAATTAAAATAATTTTTAAAATCAGTATATAATTCAATACCAAAGTCGCCATTAAAAGAAGAGCATGGATATGTGGTAGCTGGCCTTTAAAGATGATAGCAACAAGTTATATGCATGCATTGACTAATTAAATTGTTGAAGTTATCGTATTTTACAACTTCTGACTCAATCACTAACAGATAATTAAAAAAAAAAAACCCTAGAATATGGAGTTTGTGATTACAACAGCTATTGTTTTTCAAAGTATATTTTATTTAAAAATAAATTAAAATATTATTTTTTATTTTTTAAAATTTATTTTTTATATTAATAATCTAAAATCAAGAAAATTAATTTTAGAAAATTAAATATTTTTAAAAATGCTTTTTAAACGTAAAAAGAAAAAGAACCACAGTGGGAAATGATGATACCTGGAACATGAGAATAAAAGAAGGTACCATGTTGATATAAAAGGAAGAGTAAAGGGACCCAATGGACCATTAACCCAAGAAATAATGAAAGGACGTGGTAGTTAGGGACCACATATAAATGGAATAAAATCATTTTCCCTGCGAACCCTGTCTCCTCTCTCTCTCAAAACAGACGCCTCCATCTCTCTCTTTGTTAGCATATGCAAAAGCAAACCAAACCTTCCCCAAATTAATCAATCAATCAATCTTAATAATCACACCAGTCAACGCCGGAATTCTGACCGCTTTCCTAGGGTTCCGGTGATGGCTTCAGAGGACGTGAAAACAAGCGAGTCTGCTGTTTCTACGATTGTGAATTTCGCTGAAGAGGCTAAACTCGCTCGTGAAGGCGTTAAAGCACCGGGACCCGCTCTTCTTAGTATCTGCAAGTCTCTTGTAGCCGGGGGTGTAGCTGGTGGCGTGTGAGTTCTATTCATTTTTTTTTGGGGAGTTTTTTACTGATTATTGTATTAAATAATCAACCTCCTTTTATCTTATTTGTGGAAATGATTGTGATTTTTATTAATTTTTAGGATAATATTGATGGTTGTTTTTTTTTTTGTTAAGTAAAGATTGTTGTTTGTTATAGATTTTGTGAGAGAAATGACGGTTTTTTTTTTGGGTTTAAAACATAATCGTTATAATTAGGCAGCGAGGGGACTTTTTTTTCATCGTAATGATTTGCTTTTTTCCTCCTTAAAGAGTAAAAAACAGGATAGTGTTTTTTGGTTTTGCATTAAAATATGTAAAAATATACTTCAAGGTTAAAAAGCCTGCTTTTTTTTTTTTTTGAAGATTTCACTGTTCTTTTTCCTTGAAAAGGTAAAGGTTTGACTCCTTATGTTATGATGGGCTTGTGAAAATCTAATTTTGGGTGTTCATTGGTACTCTGTTGGATGTTGGTGGCAAATAAGGTGTATAACTAAGGTGTGAGTTTTTGTATTGTTAGTGAAATCCATGGTTTTTAGATAGTTTAACTCTTCTGTTTAGATATCACTTGTTAGTTGACCGGAATCATTCAAATTACTGAGAAATAGCTTAGTTATACAATTCCTAGTGCAAATGAAACCTGGTTTTGCCATCACCAATCATTTGTTCTGTTTACGAATGAGAAATTTTGGTATATGTTAATTTTCTTATCTGTTAAACCAGATTTAGATTGGCTCTGGTCTATGGTTGTGAGTTTTGGGTCATGGGTGGTGAATAAACAGCATATATGTAGAATGACCACAGATAAGCGACAACACAGAAATGATTTAATGAAAAAACAAGGGCATCCGTATGAAAATAGAGGAGGCAACTGTTGAAGATAAGGAATAATTGTCTAATATTTATGATCATTTTTCAGAAGGTTACGATCATGTAGTGTGATTGGGGATGTTCAGATTGATTAATCTGTACCACTGCCTATATATGAATGGATAATTGCTGTCATCACTGTACATTAGCAACTGATTTTTCATGTTTCGCATACTCAACACTTGATTGAGCATTTTCCTCTTTGAAGAAATTATTGTATGTGCTATCTGTTTCAGGTCACGTACAGCTGTTGCTCCTTTAGAAAGACTAAAAATACTTCTACAGGTAGTTTTTGTTATTATTATTAAGCGATTTAGTTCTGACATTCTGTATCATGGACAGTTACATTGCATACTGAATTTTATATTATTTTTAGATTTTCTCTATTATCATTCTGCATGCATGACTCTCTGTTTAACTAGAGTGATGTGTTTACTTTTGGAATATGCAGGTTCAAAATCCTCACAGTATAAAATACAATGGAACCATTCAAGGTTTGAAATACATATGGAGAACTGAGGGCTTAAGAGGGATGTTTAAAGGCAATGGAACTAATTGTGCTCGAATTGTCCCAAATTCAGCAGTCAAGTTCTTCAGTTATGAGGAAGCATCAAAGTATGTTTTGGCATTCCACCCTGATATTTTGTCTATCTGCTTCCAGCAGCATTCATTTCTACATATAAGTCTGCCTACATAAATTTTCTGTGTTTTGCTCTTTTTTCCTGTAAACAGGAGAATATTATGGTTTTATAGGCAGCAAACTGGAAATGGTATGGCTGCCCCTCTATTTTCCTCTACATGTTACTCTATTGTATTTGTGAAGTTCCTTTGCTGTTGAAATCCATTTGCTATTTTCCAACTTTTCATCACTATTTTATATGGAATTCTTATCCTGATTTTCCTTTTGGTGGGAGTGTGTCGAGTTTATGCATGCATCATTACATGTTTTATCATGTGTGCACTTACACAGCATATGCTCGTCAATTCAGTTGCACTGAACTCTGGTATTATCTTTAGCAAAGCCTTTTTTGGCTTTTAAATTATATTCATTGAGGTTAATCAATTTCCAGCTCAACAATCATCGCGTATTAGTTTCCTTCATGCAGATGATGCTCAGCTTACTCCTCTTCTACGTCTTGGAGCTGGTGCATGTGCTGGAATTATTGCCATGTCAGCAACTTACCCAATGGACATGGTTCGTGGTCGGCTAACCGTCCAGGTGTTGTGATCTATATATGCAATCTTTGTGAATGTGTGAAATGCTTTGTCATCTTACTATTTTGATGGCATAAGATTGTCCATATGAATACTTGCAGACAGACAAGTCTCCTCGTCAGTATAGAGGAATTGCTCATGCTCTCTCGACAGTCCTTAAGGAGGAAGGTCCTCGGGCTTTATACAAAGGCTGGCTGCCTTCTGTAATAGGAGTTGTAAGTAAATGGCTCCTTTTCTATTGCTTTCATTTGCATGTGCACCATAGAAATCCATGTTCTTATGCATAGATACTCCAGATTTCATCAGTGTTGGGGTTTTCATTTCCTTCATTAGGTCACTAAACCAAAAGTTCTTGTTCAAGCTGCACATATGCCATTTTTAGAGAACCATCTGTGCCGTTCATCTAATGGGCTGAAGTATGACATTTACAGATACCATATGTGGGTCTGAACTTTTCTGTATATGAATCTCTTAAAGACTGGTTACTCAAAACTAATCCATTTGGACTAGTTGAGGACAATGAGTTGGGCGTGACAACAAGGCTTGCTTGTGGGGCTGCTGCGGGGACTGTCGGCCAGACAGTGGCTTATCCTCTTGATGTTATCCGACGAAGAATGCAGATGGTTGGCTGGAAGGATGCTGCTTCAGTTGTCACTGGTGATGGAAGGAGCAAAGCACCTCGTGAATATTCTGGTATGGTTGATGCCTTCAGGAAAACAGTTCGCCATGAGGGATTTGGAGCATTGTACAAGGGATTGGTCCCCAATTCAGTGAAGGTCAGTGCACAAACTTAGTTTTGATCATCTTTATTTGGAATGCTTTTTTACTTTATCATTTTCATCCAAGGAGATCCTTTTCTTTTTCTCCATTTGTAGGTGGTCCCTTCGATAGCAATTGCATTTGTGACATACGAGATGGTGAAGGACGTTCTTGGAGTTGAGATGAGGATATCTGACTGAAGTAATGAGAAGAATAAATCATCAGAGTTTTGTTACTTTCATTGCGAGGGAAACGAAAGTACTGTTAGAGGGTCAGTTTTAGCCTTTTAGGGATTATCTACTTCGAGCGAGCAAGAAAGTTTAGAAGCCAATCTTTAGCCAGTGTTGATATTTCTCCCGTCTTATACACAACTGTCTCCATTTAAACCCATCTTTAGTTTCTAGATTTCTTATTCTTACTCCTATGGCAATAATTATTTGTCGAAATGATGCATATCGGGTGCCTTTCTACTAGATTATTTGAAGCCAGTTCTATTTGTGACAAGCTTGTTCAATTGATATCCGCGAGTTCTTTGGTGCTTCATTTCACTATCTGGTTTTGTTACTTTCCTTGGTTTTGCTGATTTCCTCTTCCTGCTCATAAACAAGGGCTGTAGTTGTCAAATGCGAATTTAAGTTCTTTGATGGATGATGATTAGCAATCGTCGTTTTCATCAAATTCCACAATCGTACTTGAAATTAAGTGGAAACGGCAACATAAATTCTATACAATCGAAGTGATGAATCCCGTGCATTCTAGCTTTGACATTCTTACTGGCGAGCAAAAGGATATCGCACCAACAAAACTCTCTGAAGGGAAAAAAAATTAAAATTAAGTAATGAAGAGTAACTCGTCGCAAGTTTTTTTTTAAAAAATAAAAATAAAAATCCAAATGAATATGAATATGCTGGAATGAGAAATGTCACTAGGGCTCCTAAGATGCCCTCTGGCTTCTGATGGGCATCTTTGAGAGCATTTCCCTGAGATAATCATGGCGACTTCGGTGATATTCAATCCATAAGCATAGCTGCCTTATGGCTTCCCTCTTCTCTTCACCGAGGTCTGATATCCCCTCATCCTTCTCTTTCAACATGTTCTCCAGCGCTACCGCCTTTTTCTCCAGGTGGTTTACAGCTTTGGTCAAATTCTCCTTCTCCGCCCCTTCCATCCTCACCTTGACCTCTAATTGCTCAACCTTCTCCTTTAATGCCGATTCACGTTCTTTTGTATCTTGTAGCTGCACAACTAAATCACCCACTTCCTTTCTCAATTTTTCCTTTTCATTATTTGTCTCCATGAACCAATTCTTTGCAATCCGGATCTCCTTTGACACTACCAAAATACAGTTCTCATACCTGTTACAATCTTCTTCGAATTTCATGTTTAAAGCATCCAGTCCTAACAAAGAACTGTTTACTTTTTGCGAGATATCTGCAACCATCCTGTGATAAGCTTCGTTATTTGCAGTGATTATCCCAGACAATATAGCAGCCCTTTCTTTGAGCACTCTCTTCTCTTGTTGATACCTCTCTTCTGCTTTTCTAAGGCTCTCCTCATTCTCTGTTAGTAATTGTTCTGTGATGCGGAGCTTCTGGTTTGACAGCCGGAGCTTAACTTCTATATTTCGGACGTTCTCAACCAAGGTGTTAATTTCATCTCCTTTTACTTCGAGATCTCGCTTCAGGTCCTCGATCATTTCTTCCAATTGCTCTACCATCTGATCTTTAGAACCCGCATTCTTTTGGAATTCTTCTGCCATGTCTTCAATTTTCCTTTCTGCTACTTCAAGACTCACCTTGCACTCCTGAAACCAACCTTCAACTTGCTTATGCTCCTCATTTAGCTTTTTGCGTGCCTCCTCCTGTTCATCCAGCATTCTCTGCTGCTCTGCAATCTGGCTCATGAACTCGGATTTCTGATTTTCCAATTCGGTTAGCTTTTCTGAAAATTCTTCTCTCTCTTTCTCAAACTGTGATTGCGTTTGGTTTTTCTCAGTCCGCAAAGAATCCAATCCCTGTTGCAGATTGCTGACCTGTTCTGTTAAAGCCATTATCTGAGCAGAAGCTTCATTCTCTCCAGTTGTTTGTCTCTCCTGGAGAGAAGAGAACTCGAGATCTCTCTCTGCCCGTGTCTTTTCCAGTTCAAGGATCTTTTCCTGTAACCGAACCATTTCCTCTCCCAATAGTTCCCTCTCCTTGATTTCAGTACTTATTTGCTCACCAAGCTCAGTGTTTTGGTTGCATAGAGCCTCCACCTCTAGTTCCAGATCATTGATTTGTGCTGTACTACTTTCTTTTTCTGCCAGGAATCTCTGCTGATCTGCAGTCTTGCTCACTATCTCCTCTTTCAGATTTTCTATTTGAATAAGATATTCTGAAATTTCCAGAGTTTTTTTCTCGAGTTGCACTCCCAGTTCAGCTTTCTGGCTGTTTAGGAACTCCAGTTGCTGTTCTAACACGTTGACCTGATCCATAAGCCCCTCAACATGAATCGATGTTTCATTACCTCTAATTACCATCTGTTCCTCCAATTCTTCTTTCTGGGCACGTATAGATTCCAAGTCTGCTAGCATAGTATTGACCTGCACTGTCAAAATCTCTGTTCTAGATGATTCGTTCTGATTTTCCTCAAGTTTCTTTGTGAGAGCAGAAAGTTCATCTCCTCTCTCTTTTGACATCATTTCAAGTTCCAAAATCCGGGCTTCTAATCCATGATTATGTTCTCGCAGTTGCTTTGCTTCAGCCATTTTGCTCTCAATCTGCACCTCAAGATCTCTATTCTGGGCTTGTGATGATTTCAGCTCTAGTTCCAGACCTCTTACTTGTACTTCCAATTCCTTTATCCGATCTGATGATTTATTTCCATGCATCTCGTGCATCTCTGCAAGAGACAAATACTCCCTTTCCCTGTTATCCAATTTCTCCTTTAATTGACCCGATTCACCTTTGAGTCCATCAATTGTATTTTGTGCCTGCACCATATCATTTGAGATTTCAGATAATTTCAAGGTAAGAGAGTCATTCTCTTCCTTGGTTACTTTCAGATTATGGATAAAATCTGCAACTTGCTGTTCTGCAGATTCCAGCTGCTGCTTTGTGATTGAAAGTTCTGCTTTAAGAGCTTCTAGTTCTTGCCCTGTGGCAGATTTTTCCTCCTGCAGCCAATCAGTCAAGGTTCTTAAGTCTTCTGTGATCTTCTCACTCTCTTCATTGCTTTGCATGGCAGCCTCTTTCTCCAAAATCAAGCTATCTTTTTCTTTGTTCAGTTCTTCCAATTTTTTATACAGTTCAGCTTCTATCATGCCAGCAGTATCTAGTTTTTGCTTCAGTTCTCCATTCTCAATCAACAGTTGTGCCTTATCAGCGTCTGACCTTTCAACT
>Ga0307507_10008652_pt1 | contig 13953 bp, 15 predicted proteins | sample 7_EM_MG_FD_207223 | JGI IMG/M metagenome (GOLD analysis project Ga0307507, IMG submission 207223) | Populus trichocarpa ectomycorrhiza microbial communities from riparian zone in the Pacific Northwest, United States - 7_EM | ecosystem: Host-associated > Plants > Roots > Unclassified | place...
CGAGGCGGACCTGGCCAACCACGGACTGGTGACTTCGCCCAGCTTCCGAGCGGTGACGCTCGACACGGTGGTTTCCCTGACTACACCCCCCGATGAGACGGACAGGAGCACAACGGCAGGGTCATCCGAAACCGACGAGGTGCCGGCCGCCGAAGACGACGAGGGCGGCGGCGACCTGAACGTCCGTCTGACGGTGGGGAACCTGTCTCCTCTTCTCGGCGTAACGTTCGTCGGCCCCAATAGCACCTTCAAAGAAGCGATCACCAACATGCTTCTTAACGACTTCTCACAGCTCGCCGTCCTCAGCGGCCCGCGTAACTTGCGAGGCGCCGTGACATGGCGCTCGATCGCACGGGCGATGCACCAGAAACCCGACTCAAGCCTGGCCGATGCGATCGACCCGCAGGTGGAGGTCGTCGACTACGATCGGGACCTCTTCGAGATCCTTCCCACGCTGCAACAGCGCGAGTTCGTGTTCGTCCGGAACGAAAGCAAGGAAATCGCCGGGATCGTCACGACAGCGGACGTGGCACAGCGCTACGGCGAGATGGCGACGCCGTTCTTCCAGGTGGGCGAGCTGGATCAAACGCTCCGTTGGATCTTGAGCCGCGCTGTCGACGTTCAGACCGTCCAGCAGCTCTGCAACAGGCCGATCACGAGCTTCGACCAGCTTTCCATCGGTGACTACCAACGGGTTCTGGAGAACAAGGACGTCTGGGAGAAGCTGGGCTGGCCGCTGTATCGGCCCACCTTCATCTCCCGGCTGAAGGAGATCCGGCTCATCCGCAACAAGGTCATGCACTTCCATCCCGACCCGGTGCCCAAGGACGCAGTCGACAAGCTCCGGATGTTCAACAACCTATTGCACCAGTACCGCAATCCGGCGTAGTCGGTCGAGTAGTAGCCCACACCGACCATGCCGCGACGCGCTGAAACCTAAAGCAGGCTCGCGTGGGCTACTGCTGTACTTCGCTGCTGTACGGGCATGAGAAAGGCCCTCCCCGGATGCCCGGAAAGGGCCTCTGACCTGCGGTGGAGCTGAGGGGAATCGAACCCCTGACCTTCTCGATGCGAACGAGACGCGCTACCAACTGCGCTACAGCCCCTTGTTTGGTGCTCAATGAGCTTATCAGTGGCTCATCGAGCACCGTCCAGGGGGGTCACTCCCCTACGGCACGCCGATAGGGGCCGGCGCCGGGTTCGTCGAGCTCCTCGAACGCCGGGTCTTCGTCGTCGAGATCGACGACGACGGCCTGGCGCCGGACGCGGCTGGCCGGCGACGGGCGGCGCTCGACGATCTCGCGCCGGATCGGCGGCTCGACGACCTGGACTTCCTCGTACGCGGGCTCGGCCTCGGTGACTTCGTCGTCCTCGTACTCGTCGCGCGGCGCGGGGCGGCGCGGCGTGCGGGTGCTGTTGAAGCGGGCGAGGCGGCGCTGCCGGATCTCCTCTTCGATGCGGACCTGGCGGCGCAGGTAGGCGAGGTAGCTGAAGAGGACGAGGTCGACGGCGCCGTGGCCCCACCAGACCACGGGCAGCACGAAGCCCGCGGCGGCCCCGGTCGCGACCGCGGCGATCAGGAGGATGACGACGACCCGCTGCCGGAACGAGTACTTGGCGCGGGCCGCGATCTCGGCGGCTTCGGGGTCGAAGCCGCCGCGGCCGGGCCGATAGCCGGGCCGTTCGGGACGCGGGGCGCGAGTCGGCTGCGGGAGCGGCTCGGATTCCGGCCCGTCCTCCTCGATGTCCTCGTCGAGGTCGGCCTCGAGCTCTGCCAGGTCGTCCTCGACCGTCGGCCGGGCATAGTCGGACATGGCGAATTCCTCCCGGTCTTCGTTGCGTCCACTGCCGCTGCGCACCACCCTGGCCGCGAGCGCAGAGTCGGCCGTACGCGCGACTTGCTGGCGTTTACGCGCCACCATGGGCACGAGCACGACGAGCCATGCCGCGGCGAGCGCGACGATGATCACGGAGCTGGGCATCTCCCGTCACCTCCCCCGATCCTTCCACCATGAATCACGCTAGTCACAGGAGTAACAGATCGGACGGAGACTCGCCGGTTGCGGCGACGAAAATGCCTCACCGGATTAGGTGAATCTCTCAGCATGTGGTAACGCATCCCGGATACCGGGTGGGTAGTCACCGTCAGACGTAGTCGGCGCGCCCCTGCGCGATGAGCCGGCGAACGAGGCCGTCGCCGGTCTCCTCCTTCGTGACGGCGTAGCAAAAGTGGTCGCGCCAGGCGCCGTCGACGTCGAGGTACCGCTCGAACAGGCCTTCCTGCCGGTAGCCCGCCTTGGCGAGAACCCGCAGGCTGGGCGTGTTCTCCGGCCGGACGGTGGCCTCGAGCCGGTGCAGCCCGGCCACGGCGAAGGCGTGGTCGGTCACCAGCGCCACCGCGGCCGTCGCGACGCCGCCGCGGACGATGTCCGAGGACACCCAGTAGCCGATCCAGGCCGACCGCAGCGAGGCACGGACGACGTTACCGACGGTGACCTGCCCGGCGAGCGCGCCGTCGAGCGTGATCGTGAACGGGAGGCACTGGCCGCGCCGGGCGAGCGAACGTAACGCCGCCCACTGTGAGGGCCACGACCAGAAGGCGTTCCGCTCGGGCCACGGGCCGATCCCGGTCGGCTCCCACATCTCCAGGTGCGCGCGGTCGCGCAGCCGGATGCGGCTCCACTCCCCGGCGTCACGCAGCCGGACCGGCCGGATCGCGACGACCCCGGCGGGCACCCGCAGCGGCCCCAGCCGCCCCGGCCAGCCGGGGTGCCTGCTCTCGACCGGGTAGGAGACGCCCGACACCGAAGTCATCGCCCGTTACGCCCGCTGGGCCAGGAAGGTCACCTTGACCTCGTCGCCCGCCGGGACCTCCGTCATCTCCTCCGGCACGTTGATCAGGCAGTTCGCCTCGGCCAGCGAGGCCAGCAGATGCGAGCCCGATGTGCCGAGCGGCTGCACCAGGTACTCGCCGTTGGCCTCGTCGCGCAGCAGCTGCCCACGCAGGTAGCCACGGCGGCCCATCGTCGAGGTGATCGGCGAGAGCAGCCGGGCGCCGACGATCCGGCGATGCGGGTTGCGGGTGCCACGTGCGGCCCGGATCAGCGGGCGGACCAGCACCTCGAACACCACGAGCGCGCTCATCGGGTTGCCGGGGATGAGGAAGGTCGGCACCGAGTCCGGCCCCAGCCGTCCGAAGCCCTGGACGGACCCGGGGTGCATGGCGACCCGGGTCATGTCGATCCGGCCGAGGTCGGACAGTGCGGCGTGCACCTCGTCACCGGTGCTGCCCCCGGCACCGCCCGCGACCACGACGATCTCCGACATCAGCAGCCGGCCCTCGACGATCTCGCGCAGCCGCTTCGGGTCGCTCGACACGATGCCGACCCGGCTGACCTCGGCGCCCGCGTCCCGCGCGGCCGCCGACAGCGCATAGGAGTTGACGTCGTAGACCTGCCCCACCGAGGGCGTCCGGTCGACGTCGACCAGCTCGTCGCCGACCGACACGATCGACACCCGCGGCCGCGGGTAGACCAGCACCTTCGCCCGCCCGACCGCGGCGAGCAGGCCGACCTGCGCCGAGCCGATCGTGTCGCCGCGGCGGACCGCGACGTCGCCGATCTGGACGTCCTCCCCGGCCCGGCGCACGTAGCCGGCCGACGGCACCGACCGGTGTACGGTCACCCGCGCCTGGTGCCCGTCGGTGAAACCGATCGGCACGACGGCGTCGGCGAGCGTCGGCAGCGGCGCGCCCGTGTCCACGCGCACCGCCTGCCCGGGCTGGAGCCGCCGCGGCTGCCGCGAGCCCGCGGCGATCTCCCCGACCACCGGCAGCTGCACCGGCTCCTGTCCGGCGCTGCGGACATCGACGCTGCGAACCGCGTAGCCGTCGACGGCGGCCTGGTCGAACCCGGGCAGCGCGTGCTCGGCGACCACCTCCTCCGCGCACAGGAGTCCCTGCGCCTCGGAGATCGCCACCCGCACCGGCCGCGGCCGCACGGCCGCGTCCAGTGTCATCGAGATCTGCGCGTCCACCGAGCGGAACTCGGCGGACGCGCCGGCTTCTTCGGTTCGCACTGCGTCGAGGTCTGTCATGGGCGATCTGCCCCGATCCGTTCGGTCAACCACGCCCGTAAAGATGGCCCGTACTCCGGTGTTTCAAGCGCGAAATCGACCGCGGCGCGCAGAAAACCACCCGGATTCCCCAGGTCGTGGCGTCCGCCGCGGTGCACGACGATGTGCACGGGGTGCCCTTCGGTGATCAGCAGCGCGACCGCGTCGGTCAGCTGGAGCTCGCCGCCGGAGCCCGGGGTGATGCGCTTGAGGGCGTCGAAGATCGCCCGGTCCAGCAGGTAGCGCCCGGCCGCGGCGAACGTCGAGGGCGCGTCCTCCGGCTTCGGCTTCTCGACCATCCCGTGCACGCGCTTGACGTCCGGGTTGTCCGTATCCGAGACGTCGAAGACCCCGTACGGCGAGATCTCGGCCTTGGGGATGTCGAACGCGCACAGCACGCTGCCGCCGTGCTCGGCGCGGACCGCGGACATCCGGTCGAGCACCCCGGCGGGCAGCACCAGGTCGTCCGGCAGCAGCACGGCGACGGCGTCGTCGTCCGGGCGCAGGTTCGGCTCGGCCTGCGCGACGGCGTGCCCGAGGCCGAGTGCCTGCTCCTGGATCGCGGTTTCGACCTCGAGCAGGCCGGGGCCGCGGCGGACCTTCTCCAGCAGTGCCGTCTTGCCCTTGGCCTGCAGGTTCTCCTCAAGCTCCGGCTGGTGTTCGAAGTACTTGACGACCGATTCCTTGCCCGGCGAGGTGACGATCACCAGGCGCTCGGCACCGGCGGCCGCGGCCTCGGCGGCGACCAGCTCGATCCCCGGGGTGTCCACCACCGGCAGGAGCTCCTTGGGCACGGCTTTCGTCGCCGGGAGGAAGCGTGTGCCGAGCCCGGCGGCAGGCACGATGGCGGTTCTGAACGTCTTGGTGGTTGCGGCGCCCGTCATGGGCGCAAAGCCTAACGTGATCCCATGCATGAGCTGGGCAATGAGCACCTGAGCAAGGCGGAGTGGCGGACCCTTCTCACACGCGCGCGGGCGGAACAACCGGCCGAAGCGCACACCGAAGAGGCATTTGCGCTGGTCAGGGCCGTTTCCTCGCTGAACTATGGCACGGTCTGCGCGTATGTGCCCTTCGGCACCGAACCGGGCACGAAGGCGCTGGTCGACGCGCTGGCCGACGGTGGGGCGCGCGTGCTGCTGCCGATCATCCAGCCACAGCCGGGACCGCTGGACTGGGCCGAGTACGACGGCGACCTCGTCCCGGGGCGGCTCCGCGGCATCCTCGAGCCCGCCGGCCCCCGCCTGGGCGTCGAAGCGGTCGGCTCGGCCGAGCTCGTCCTGGTGCCCGCGATGGGCGTCGACCAGCGGGGGGTGCGGCTGGGGCGTGGCGCGGGCCACTACGATCGCTCGCTGGTGTTCGCTGCCGCCGGCGCGGCCCTGCTCGCCGTCGTCCGGGACGATGAGCTGGTCGAGCGACTACCGGGAGAAGCTCACGACGTGCGGATGACCGGTGCCCTGACCCCTGGTCGAGGTGTGCTCAAGCTGCCGATGTGAGCAACGAGGAATTGCTTTCCGGGAATGTTTTCCAGCACAATCGAGTTGGCACTCTTGCGGAGTGAGTGCCAGCGAAGGAGCCGTCAGTGCCTACGTACCAGTACGCCTGCAAAGAATGCGACCACCGGTTCGAAGCCGTGCAGTCGTTCTCGGACCCCAGCCTGACCGTCTGCCCGCAGTGCTCCGGCGTGCTGCGCAAGGTCTTCAGCTCGGTCGGCGTGGTCTTCAAGGGCAGCGGCTTCTACCGCACCGACTCGCGGGAATCCAAGGCCAGCACCACCTCGACCCCTGCGAAGACGGAGACCAAGCCGGAGTCGAAGCCGTCGTCCTCGGAGTCGAGCAGCTCCTCCTCGGGCGCGACATCCTCCTCCTCGGGTACGACAAAAACGGCGGCCGCGGCCTCCTGAGGCCCGGATCCATCCACATCCCCCCGGTTGTCCACAGGCCGCGGGTTCGCCTCTTCCGGCGGCCCGCCGGCCGGTCCTAGCGTCGATCTTGTGCGGCATGCAGCCGCTCGATCCGACGAAAGGGACCCACGGTGGACGTCCTGAATCTCCGCATACCCGACCTCGGCTTTCTGGGTGGACGCCGAGCCCGGCTGCTCCGGCGCTGGCTGGCCGCGGCCCTGCTGACGGCCGGGCTCCTGTTGCTGTTCCACCCTGCCTCGGCTCGTGGCGCCCCGGCGACGCCGACCGTCGTCGCCGGCCATGACCTGCCCTCCGGTGCGGTCCTGCACGCAGCCGACCTGAAGTACGCGGACGTCCCCGACGCCGTCCGCCCGGGCGGGGCACTGACCACGTTCGAGGCCGCCGAGGGACGGCTCCTGTGCGGCGCGGCCAGAGCGGGTGAGCCCATTACCGACGTCCGGCTGGCCGGGGCTATCCCCGGCTCGGGTGATCCGGCGACGGCGACCGTGCCCGTCCGGCTCGCGGACGCGGGTGTTGCCGAGCTCCTGCGGCCCGGCCAGCGGGTCGATTTAGTGGCGGCCGCCGAGGGTGACTCCGCGCCATCTGTGCTGGCCAGCCACGCGATGGTGGTGACCGTCAGTGGTCCGGAACCCCAGGCTGGGCGGGCACTCGCGCCACCGGGCAAGGGACCACTGGTCCTGCTCGCGCTGCCGTCCGGGGTCGCGACACAGGTCGCCGCCATCTCACTGGAGCGTCCGGTAACCGTTACTCTCCGCTAGGCCGCGCCCGCCATTGCCGGGTGACGGCGTCCCCTGGTGGAACTCAAGGACGGTGTCACCGTCCCCGGTCTAGAGGAGTGCAGCGTGCTCAAGGGCTTCAAGGACTTCCTGATGCGTGGAAACGTCGTGGACCTCGCAGTCGCGGTGGTCATCGGCGCGGCGTTCACCACGATCGTCACGGCGTTCACCAGCGGCCTGATCAAGCCGTTGATCAGCGCGATCGGCGGCTCGGACGCGGCGCAGGGTCTCGGCTTCCGGATCCTGGGCGCGAACCAGTCGACGTTCATGGACTTCGGCGGCGTGATCAATGCGGCGATCAACTTCGTGATCGTGGCCGCGGTCGTCTACTTCGTGATCGTCCTGCCGGTCAAGCACCTGCAGGAGCGGCGCAAGCGCGGCGAGGAGCCCGGCCCCGCCGAGCCCACCGACGTCGAACTGCTCATCGAGATCCGGGACCTGCTGCGGGCGCAGCAGAACGGCCGGAGCTGAGGCCTCAGCGGTCGTGGTGCGGGGGCCGGTTCTCCTGGTACCAGTCGTCCGGATGGCCGGTGCGCCGGTCAGGGTCCCGCTCGTCGGAGGTGGTGTCGGGCAGGACGTCCCCGAAGACGCGGTCGAGCCGGCGGCGGTCGTCGCCGCCGGCCTGGGGGTCACGCTTCTCGCCGGGCATGCCCCCATCGTCCCACGCAGATTGACAAGTCCAGAGTGGAGCTACACCTCTTCGAGGCCGGAAAGCTCGTCGATCACGTGCGGGACGAGCGAGGTGAGGGTCGCCATGCCGTCGCGGACCGCGGACCGCGAGCCGGCGAGGTTGACCACCAGCGTGCTGCCGGACACGCCGGCGAGCCCGCGCGAGATCCCGGCGTCCACGGCGCCGGCGGCCAGGCCGGACGCGCGGATGGCCTCGCTGATGCCCGGGATCGGCCGGTCGAGCACCCCGGCGGTGGCGTCGGGGGTGCGGTCACGCGGGAGCACGCCGGTGCCGCCGACCGTGATCACCAGGTCGGCACCGCCGATCACCGCGGTGTTGAGCGCGTTGCGGATCCCCGCGGTCTCGGCCTCGATGACCACGACCCCGTCGACGATGAAGCCCGCCTCTTCGAGCAGCTCGGTGACCAGCGGGCCACTGCTGTCCTCGTGCTCGCCGTGCGCGACGCGATCGTCCACGACGACAACGAGGGCCCGGCCAAGCCGTTGTGCACTCCGTTCCATGGCGCCCACCGTAGTCGGTTCCGGGACCGGGCGTCCGGCGGCGCCCGGCGATTCCTGACGATTCAGTGACGTGATCACGCCGGGCCCGACGGCGGGACGCGCGAGCGCCTAGCGTCGGGGACGTGCGCGTACTGGTAACCGGCGGAGCCGGGTTCATCGGCTCCCACATCGCCGACCTGCTGGCCGATTCGGGCGACGAGGTCGTGGTGCTGGACAACCTGCTGTCCACCGCCCACGGCTCGCGGACGCCACCGGGCTACACCCGCAGGCACCGGTTCCTGCGCGGCGACGTGACCGACACCGAGATCGTCGCGGAACTGCTGCACGACGTCGACGCGGTGTGCCACCAGGCGGCGGTGGTCGGGCACGGCGTCGACCCCTCCGACGCGCCTTCGTACGCCCTGCACAACGACTACGGCACCGCGGTGGTCCTGGCCGCGATGCACGCGGCGGGCGTCCAGCGGCTCGTGCTGGCCTCGTCCATGGTGGTCTACGGCGAGGGCCGCTACGCCTGCCCCGAACACGGCGTGGTCCCGCCCTCGCCGCGTCGCGCGTCCGATGTGGACGCCGGGCGCTTCGAACCGACCTGCGGCGTCTGCGGGGCCTCGCTGAGCTGGCTCCTCGTGCCCGAGGACGCACCGCTGAACCCGCGCAGCACGTACGCGGCGACCAAGCTCGCGCAGGAGCACCTGGCCGGGGCGTGGGCGCGGCAGACCGGCGGCACGGTCTGGGCGATGCGCTACCACAACGTTTACGGGCCGCGGATGCCCCAGAACACGCCGTACGCCGGGGTGGCGTCGCTGTTCCGGTCGGCGCTGGCACGCGGCGAGGCCCCGCACATACTCGAGGACGGCCGTCAGCAACGCGACTTCGTGCACGTCCACGACGTCGCCCGCGCGAATGTCCTGGCGCTGCACGCGGACGGCCCCTCGGGGGACATCACGCCGGTGAACGTGTGCTCCGGCATCCCGCACACGGTGGGCGAGCTGGCGGTCGAGCTCGCGAAGGCTTGCGACGGCCCGGCGCCGGTCGTGGTCGGCGGCGCCCGGCCCGCCGATGTCCGGCACGTGGTCGCCGACCCGGCGCGGGCGCGGGAGTTGCTGGGGTTCACGGCCAAGGTCGGGTTCGCCGAGGGCATCGCGGAGTTCGCCACCGCTGAGCTCCGCGACCCCGTGAAGGCTTAAGGACTCGTGAGTGGCGTTCCGGGCGGTTCTAACCGGCGTTGCCACTCACGAGTGCCCCACGCGCAACCGTCGTGAGTGGCTAGAGGTGTTCTAACACTCCTAAACACTCACGACCCCACCGCGAACCACCCCACCCGTCCCCACAGTCACACCTGCCCCACAGCCCCGCCGACACACACTATGAAGGGCACTTTCCTCTCACCTCATGCGAGGAAAGTCCCCTTCAGTACACCGGACCAGAGCATGGGCACCCTTCAGACCGTAGGTACTCAAATGCAGATCGGCTCTAACCGGCCGCAACACTCACGAGCAGTGTGCCGCCTCAAGACATTGCCAGGGGGAGCCGGACTTCGAAGCGGCAGCCCGGCCCGTGGTTGTGCACGCCGATGCGCCCCCGGTGCGCCTCCACCAGCCCCTTCGCAATGGCCAGGCCGAGCCCGCCACCGCTCGCAGCGCCACCGCGTTCCGGCGTCCGGGCCGCCGTGCCGCGGAAGGCGACGTCGAAGACGCGGCCGATCTCGTCGTCCGGGATGCCGCCGCACGAGTCGTCCACGGCCAGGAGCGCCTCGTCGCCGTCGACGCCGATCTGGACCGCGACGGTGCCGTCCGGCGGGGTGTGGCGGATCGCGTTGGACACCAGGTTCCGCACGATCCGCGCCAGTTCCGGGTCGCTGCCCGTCACGATCGGCCACGTCGAAGCATTTGCCAGCACGCGCACACGTTTGCGCTCGGCGACCGGGGTCTGCGCGGCGACGGCGTCGCTCACGACGTCCCGCAGGGGCACTGCGGACATCGTCAGCTCGAGCGCGCCGGCGGTGATCCGGGAAAGCTCGAACAGGTCGCCGACCATGCCGGACAGCCGGGTGGTCTCACCACTGATCCGCTGGGCGTAGTCGGCGACCTCGTCGCGCTCGGACACCACGCCGTCGGCCAGCGCCTCGGCCATCGCCTGGATCCCGGCCAACGGGCTGCGCAGGTCGTGGCTGATCCAGGCGACCAGCTCACGCCGGGACGCCTCGGCCGCGCGCTCGCGTTCGCGGGCCTCGCGTTCCCACACGCTGCGGCGTGCGATCGCGCGGCCGAGCACGATCGCCGCGGGCACGGTGACCAGCGCGACGAGCACGCAGACCAGCGCCATCGTGGTCAGCGCCGGGGTGAACATGAACCCGCTGATGCCGAGCACGCCGACCAAAGTGGACAACACCGGGATCAGCACGAGCACGGTCAGCGTAGAGGCCAGCGAGCCGCGCCGCAGCACGTACAGCACCACCCCGCCGAGCGCCGCGACCGGGAGCGAGAACAGCAACGCCAGCGGCAGGATGTGCCACAGATGTGTGAGCATCGCGGCGAAAGGTTCATTGGGTTCGATCACGGCTGCTCCCGGTCGTAGCGGTAGCCGACGCCCCACACGGTGGCCACCCGCGTCGGTTTCGCCGGGTCCCGCTCGATCTTCTCGCGCAACCGTCGCACGTGGACGGTCACTGTGGACTGATCGCCGAAGTTCCAGCCCCAGACCTTCTCCAGCAGGTCCGTCCGGGAGTAGGCGACGCCGGGATGCGCGAGGAGGAACGCGAGCAGGTCGAACTCCCTGGTGGTCAAAGGAAGTTCAGCGCCGTTCAAACTCGCTTGCCGGGCGGTCATCTGCAGCCGCAGGTTGCCGTCCACGAGCTCGGCCGCAGCGGGCTGGACCTGCGGCATCCGCGCGCGCCGCAGCACCGACGCCACCCGCAGCGAGAGTTCCTTGGGGCTGAAGGGTTTCGTCACGTAGTCGTCGGCACCGAGCTCGAGCCCCGCGATCCGGTTCTCCTCCTCGCCGAGCGCGGTGAGCATGACGATCGGCACCTGGCTGACCTGGCGCAGGCGCTTGCACACCTCGAGCCCGTTGAGCCCCGGCATCATCACGTCGAGCACCACGAGGTCCGGCGAACCGGCGGCGAACTTCGCCAGCCCCTCGGCGCCGTCCCCGGCCACGTCGACGGTGAACCCGGCGACCTCGAGGTAGCGGCGGACGACGTCGCGCACCGTCTCGTCGTCGTCGACCACGAGCACCCGGCCCGCCTGTCCGTTCATCGGTCTCCTCACCAGCCCGTCAGCAGCAGATGGTTGACGGCCAGCGCCGTGACCGCCTGCGCGGCCAGCCAGCCCCGGCCGCGCGGCAGCAGCGCCGTCATCGGCAGTAACCACACCCCGAACGGTAGCCAGATGCGCTCGGTCTCCGCCTTCGACAGGCCCGAGACGTCGGCGAACACGATGGCCACCAGCGCGGCGAGCCCGATCAGCACCACCGGATCGGTGAACCGGCGTCCGCTCACCCCGCGGCGGGCGGCGGCCACGACGGCCGGGCCGCAGGCGATCGCGACCGCGGCCAGGTCGGCCCACACCCAGTACGAATAGGGCCGCACCATCGCGACACCCTGGTAATACCGCTCGACGACCAGGTGGTAGCCGTCCAGCCACCAGAACCCAGCCAGCGCGAACGTGACCACCACCGCCAGCGCCCCGGCGAGCGCCAGCCCGAACGCGCGCCACTGCCTGCCCAGCACCACGACCGCCAACGCGACCACTCCGAGCAGGACCAGGCCGTACGACAGGAAGATGCCGAATCCGAGCAGCACCCCAGCCGGAACGGCGTACCAGCGCCGCGACACCGTCGACAGCGCCAGCAGCGCGATCCCGGTGGCCGTGACCCCGGCGAACAGACCGTCCGCAGAAACGCCGATCCACACCGCCCCCGGGGTCAGCACCGCGTACGGCAACACCGCGCGAGCGGCCTCGGCTCGGCCGAGCAGCGAAACCGTCGCCGGAACGGCGACCGCGACCAACGCGCCCACCAGCACGACGGCGGTGGCCGCCCAGGCGCCGCCGTGCAGTCCGAGCCGGTCCAGCCAGACGAACACCAGCGTCGCGCCCGGTGGATGCCCGGAAACGTGCGTCGTCCACGAATTCGGCTGGAAGTCGAGGATGCGTGAGGAGAACTCGCGCAGAAACGCCGGGATGTCGGTGATCCCTGGGACTTCGTGCAGGTACTCCTGCGGGATGGTCAGATGCCCGGCGAACCCGCGCGCCCAGCCGTCGACCATCGCGAGCGAGAAGATCCAGGCGAGCGAAGCGAAGTAGCCGGCGACGAGTGCGCGGCGCCAGGAAAGCCGCACCGCCAGCGTCGGTCCCCACAGCACGACCGCCGCCGCGATCAGCACGGCGAACACGGAGCCGGGGCCGATGTGCGGCAGCCAGTCGGCGAACAGCGGCGGCGCCGACACGAAGATGACCACACCCGAGCCGGGCCGGTTGTAGTACAGGCCGACCGCGGCGGCCGCGCCCACGAGGAGCACGGCCGCCGCGACGGCGAGGAGATCGGCCCGGCTGGCGCGCCGCGCGGGCCGACGGGGTTCAGGAGGGGCCGGCGGCTCGGCGAGCCGGGCAGCCGGATTCGGCACGCTCATCACGGGCACCTTAACCCCGGAACCGCTCGGGGGCGCCGAGCCGTAACGACCCGGTAAGAACTCTTCCGATGTCAGGATTCGGTAAGCATCGCAAGGGTTTTTCACCGTCCACAGCGGATCTACGGTGCTCCCCGTGACCGACTTCGGAGTAGACGTAGTCCTCCCCTGCCTCGACGAGGCCGCCGCGCTGCCCGGCGTCCTCGCCGTCCTCCCGCCCGGTTATCGGGCCATCGTCGTCGACAACGGATCCGCCGACGGCTCGCCCGACGTGGCGGCCGCGCTCGGCGCCAAGGTGATCCACGAGCCCCGGCGCGGCTATGGCGCCGCGGTCCACGCGGGCCTCGAAGCCGCGACGGCCGACATCGTGTGTTTCGCCGACGCCGACGGTTCCCTCGACCTCGCCGAGCTGCCTGGCCTGGTAGCCGCGGTCCGCGCGGGCTCCGATCTCGCCGTCGGACGCCGGGTACCGACCGGCCCCGGCGTCTGGCCGTGGCACGCACGGGCAGGCAACGCGGTACTGGCGCTGATGCTGCGCAGCCGCGGCCTGCCGGTCCGCGACATCGCGCCGCTGCGCGCGGCGGACCGGCGAGCTCTTCTGGCGCTGGACGTCACTGACCGCGCCTTCGGCTACCCCCTGGAGCTGCTGATCAAGGCACAGCGGGCGGGATGGCGCGTCAGCGAGTTCGACGTCCGGTACAGCGAGCGCGCCAAGGGAACGAAATCGAAGGTGTCCGGCTCGCTGAGGGGCACGCTGCGCGCGGTCCGCGACTTCGGGCGGGTGCTGGCCCGATGAACCCGCGCTTCTGCCTCCTGCTGGTGGCGAAAGCCCCGGTCCCCGGCTTCGCCAAGACCCGGCTCTGCCCGCCCGCGACACCCGAACAGGCCGCCGGGATCGCCGCGGCGGCCTTGCTCGACACCCTGGACGCGGCCACCGGCATCGAGAACGCGGCCGTGGTCGTCGCGATGACCGGGGACCTCGGCGCGGCCACCCGCGGCAGCGATCACGGTGACGCGCTGCGCCGCACCACCGTGATCGCCCAGCGTGGCTGGAACTTCGGCGCCCGCCTGGCCAACGCGCACACCGACGCGGCGTCCTTGCACGCCGGACTTCCGGTGCTGCAGATCGGCATGGACACCCCTCAGGTCACCGCCGGTTTGCTCGCCGCGGCGATCGAACCGGTCCTGTCCGGCAGGCGCGACTCCGTGCTGGGCCCGGCCGAGGACGGCGGCTGGTGGGCGCTCGGCCTGGCCGAGCCACGGCACGCCCAAGCGCTGGCCGGCGTGCCGATGTCCCGCGAGGACACCGGGAAACGCACTCTGCGGGC
>Ga0307507_10008653_pt1 | contig 13953 bp, 6 predicted proteins | sample 7_EM_MG_FD_207223 | JGI IMG/M metagenome (GOLD analysis project Ga0307507, IMG submission 207223) | Populus trichocarpa ectomycorrhiza microbial communities from riparian zone in the Pacific Northwest, United States - 7_EM | ecosystem: Host-associated > Plants > Roots > Unclassified | place...
AAAGCTAAAGCTAAATTCTCAACCAACTCAATATTGAAAAAATAAATTTAACAAAGATAATTTTAAAGAAAAAACATGTGGGGGAAACACTGTAGCCAAACAAAAACCATGTAAGGGAAACACTGTAATAATCCATAGTATTTTTTTTAAAAAAAAAGCTACAAAGCTAATCTCTCAACCAGCTCAATATATAAAAAAAACCGACAGAGGCTATCTAAAAAAAAAAAGAAGTCAATTTTGGGTAAAAGAAATGAAAAAAAAATGTATAAAAAAGGAAACAAAAGCGAAAAAAAAACATGTGGGGAAAGCTACAGTGTTTTAAAGAAAAAGAAAAAAAAACTAAATTTTCAACCAGCTCAATAGTAAAAAAATAAAATCAACAAAAACAATTCTGAAAAAAACAAAAAAAAAAAAAAAAAAAATGTAAAAAATGACAATTTTGGAAAAAAATAAAATAAAATAAAATAAAAAACATATGGGGAAAATTAAAGCTAGATTATCAGTCAGCTCAATATTGAAAAAATAAATTCGATAAAGATAATTTTTTAAAAAAAATATATGGGGAAACACTGCAGCAAAACAAAAACTATGTAGGGGAAACACTGTAGTAATTCATATTATTTTTTTAAAAAAAAAAACTATAAAGCTAAATTCTCAACCAACTTAATATAAAAAAAATAAAATCTACAAAGACCATTTTGAAAAAAAAAAGAATAAAAAAATTATAAAAAAAACAATGTATGAGAATATTATATCAATCCACAATGTTTAAAAAAAAAAACTACATAGTTAAATTTTCAACCAGCTCAATATTTAAAAAAATTAGCAAAGATAATTTTGAAACAAATTTTTTTTTTAAAAAAAGAAGAAGAAATCAATTTTGGGTAAAAAATAAAAGCAAAAAAAAAACATGTAAAAAAAAGCAAAAAAAAAAAAAAAACCTGCTATAGTGAATATCCCATTCATTTTAAAGTTCTTTAATTAATTAATAATGTCATTGTTATCTAAGAGGTTCCGAGTTAGAACCTTTTTTTTTGTGAAAAAAAAAAAGCATGAAGCGGAGGCTATATTTTTTTTTCACTAGCAGCAGGTATCTGGGCCAAGTCCTCCTAATCCCGGATGTGTATAGGCCCTTTGCAAGGAATTTCCCTCACGATTAATTCATGGGCCCAAGTCTGATGGTTCCATGAAATTCTTTGCACCTAGTAATAATCGAATATAAAATCTTGAACAGAGCACCGTGCCAAGTCCCAGCTCTTCTCTGCTAGGTCAACTAATGGAGTTAACAGAGGCTGGGATCTTGGACAGGAGAACACTGCCAAGTCCAAGCTCTTTTCCGCTAGGCCAACTCCATGGAGTTAACAGAGGCTGTATTGGTAAGCAGTATGCATGAAAAAGTCAAGAAAGTGAAGTTTCCAAGTTACTGAAACCAGGCTGCTTAACCTTTCCATTCGACAGTGAACCTGGATAGATTCACGTGCAGGATCCTGCTTTTCCTTTTACTTCCTGCAGCATTGCAGTTTCTGTGGCACTGCAAAATCTTCAGAAATCCAAAGGCTAACTTTCTCCTTAAAATATTTCTCCAATTTGGTCAACATCTTTCAGTTCTAAGACACAATAACTACCCCATTTGGAGATAGGGGCAGTTTCTGGAAGAATAGGTTCAGTTAATCATCCCGGAAAGGCAAAAAAGAAGAGTTCATGCCTCCTGTTTCACTGGCCTAAAGCTTGTGCGTTAACTCATTTGAACTTGTCCAGTCTGCATGAACATCCAAAGAAGCAAATATATGATGAAATAGTTTTGTATCTTGGGTGTTTCTGCAATAATTAGCTCACATAGCAGGGTACAGAAAGAAAGATAAAGCTGGTGACAATGTCCTTATAGATTGGTGCTTTCGATGGAATGCCCTCGTTAGATATAATGAAATGACATCTCACCTGTGCAAAATTATTCCTAATCAGCTTAAGTCACCATTGCCTATCCCATTAAGTACAATGATTGTGCTGGTTTTAGGTTCCCATGTGCTTTGGACTGCTAGGAATTGGCATCCTCAACAAATATTTAAAAAACAAAAACAAAACAAAAAAACCCTAAAAGCCATTTCTGATGTGAGCATTTGTTTATAACAATGTGCCACTTCTGCTGATTCTAGATACATGAGACAATTTATTAATTCTAGTGTTTTGTGCACAACGTGCTACAACTTCATTTTCCCTAGTTGCTTTTTGTTTGCAGAAACAAAATTCTGTAGGTGTTTCTCACTCTCATGTGTTCGCGCTCCCCATTACAGTATCGTGGGCATCGATATCTCGATCGAGACAATGTTTTAAAGCTAATTATAGCCCTGAGGAAAATTTAGGCCGGGAAGGAGTGTGGTATGGTAAATAACTCTCTGTAAATCCAACTTTACCTTGTTTCCATTCTCATGTTCTTAATTTTTCTTAATCCTACTGTAGTAATTGTCCTTTCAACGTATTATATATTGATGCTTGCTCTTCCTTAGAGATCAACAGACAGGTTATGATCCTTGAGCATGTGGTGTATGTTCTGTTTGAGATTTAACTGCTCGTTTTTTGAATGTTTTGGATGGTCTACCTAGTAATTGCTTAATGCCTTGGAGAGGATGTCGTAGGGGGGACCGATTGATTTCAAGTCACTTTCTATATTTGGCTTTTGTCCCACAGTCCTTGGTCGTTGTCCATTTCATTCTCCGACAGCCAAAGGGGACCCTTGTCTGTTATCCTTGTTTTTATAACATTGTTCGTAAATAATAATTATTTATGGTTTTGAGTGAAAATGACACTACTTTCTCAAGCATTTAAGTTTCTTTGAGAAAGATTCGAAGTCATTACCACTCGGAATGTTAGTGGATGAAAAAGCCTGAAATTTCTACACCAGGAAAAACTTGGTGATATTTTCTTCCTCGCGCAATTCTCTTCCCAAATGCATCTTGTTCAACTGACTCGAGGACAAAAACATTGCTACGTATGATGTGTTGATATCATTTAATTTGGTGTATTTTATGCACTGAACTTGGAGTTAATGTCTAGTGTCTCATTCTATTTTTTTCTGACATTGTTGTCAATGAGAGGAGAGGGGACACTGTTAGTCATAGTTGTCTGTACTGTATTGGTAAATCTTTTCAAAATGTTAATCTTCTGTTTCTTTTTTCCTCCAACAGAAGCAAGATTTGTGGGAATATCACAACCTTTCTTATGAGCATATGTTGTCAACACATTTTTATCTCAGATGCATCTGCAGATTATGAAAATTTATCAGAACCCAGGATTTTAAATGCACTTGATCCTTCTCAGTAATTTCAACCGGCCAGTTTTCCTGGTTCATAATGCTGTTTGACATTGCTCTTTTTCGAATTGATAAGGTCGGGGAAACTCATCAATTTGGAGCTTAGGGGCATAGATTCTCAAGGCCTACTCACATTTGTAATGCAACAAAGAGTTGAGAGCAGAGCTAGCAAGCATATATCAATAGATTCTTATAATCAATGACTTACTTTATTACATGAGCCTTGTGTATGAGAATCAGAATTATGGATCAGTTAAGGAAAATGACAAAACTAAAGCAGGCTAAGCAATATTGACTCTGTTTACAAAGAAAGTAAGTTTGTGAGAAACATTCAAAGCATAAGAATGATTATACTTCCTTTATGCTCTAGCTTTAGGAGCAGCTTGGATAAAAAATGGAGAGTGTTCATGAACCTGCTTCTTAAAAAGTCTAATTGCCTACCAATTACTTGTTTGAAACATGTTTAAAGCAAAACATTCTCTTTTTTCCTCATGCCTTTTGCATTAGGATTCTAGATGGCTCTTTTTAGTTAGCTGAAGTATATGCATGAACCAGTCTCATTTACAACTTCCTTTCTAGTTTGTTGCTAGGTCTCTTTGGTTTTGAACTACAAAATCAACAAAGGTTCAGTTAATTTGTTATAAAATATGACATAAATTATTCGACGAAGCCTTACCTAATAGCTTGGATTCATTGCTAAGAAATTTAACTTAAAAACTAAAACTTATTGTTAGACCTCTCGAATTTAGTTTGAACTATCTAAAAACATAACCATGATGGTTTGAACTTTTGGATGGCATAATTGATGTTGCTTTGGATGCTTCAACAGGCCTCAACAACTTTTTACTAGTCCTTTTAGGATCAAGTTCCGATATGACTAGCTCATCCCAATGGACCACATCTGTACTATTGGCTTGTGACAACTACTAACCAAATAATGAACAAAGGAAATTTGTAAAGGGAATCCATCTTCTCCTTGAGGTTCAAAGAAAATATGAATAAAGAGAAACTGGGGTAAAGGAGTGATACAAACAGTACTGCATAATGGGTGCCTGTGGGGCACACATTTCTGTTTCCTTTCCCCTTTTCTCTATTTCAATAATTAATATTCGTGGTTTCTTGTCACACAGCCACATACCCGATTGTTATAAAGAGGATATATATTGTGGTATATATATACGTGCCTTGAGATATATTCTATAGGCAGAGGACCTTTGCTAATACACCTACATTACCCCTCTTTCCCCGTAATATTTCTAGCAATATTATCTGCTCTCTTCTCCTGCATATCTTGTCATAGAGTAACACCAATGGAAACTTCACAGCCTCTCTCTATTGAAAGCTTCTCATACAGTTGGTTAGTTAATCTGAAGCCATCTTTGGAAAGCCTAGACAATTCTCTCAGGGCCTCACTCGATGCATCAGATGAAGCTTCCTTCATTGAGATGGACCCAAGAATGCCACCTTCAAAAAGATTCTTCAGAAATTCTCAGGATTTCAAATTTGACTTCCCCATTTCACAATCTCCTCTTACTCTCGTCCATGCTGATGAGCTCTTCTCCAATGGCTATGTCATGCCTCTCTTTGTCGATCCGTTAAAGATGGAGGCTTATGATGTCTCAGACTCAACCTCAGCCCTCCCTACCTCTTCTCATGCACCAAAAACTGTGGTTTCAGCTTGTAAACCTCAACGTTGTTCTTCATTAAGAAGGTGCAGGAGATTGTCAAAGCAAATAGTTCAGAAATACATGGATTTTCTAAGGCCATTGTATCGAAGAATTCGAGGCCACAGGTCAAGTTCAAGAGATGAAAATATTGATTCAAAAGTTCAGGTAATGAAGAACTGGGTATATTCAGCAGAAACATCTCCGAGAATCAGTGTAGCATATTCTGTCGATGATTGCTGGCGAAGGTCTTGTGATTCTGAGAGCTCTATTTATGAGGCAGTACTCCATTGCAAAAGATCCAATGGTAACTCAATCCTCTCACCAAGTTATGATTATCTACTTTCAGTAGTCTCTATCCTGTTATGAATATTACTTTACAATGACAGTAGAAAAATCATCAGGTTTTTATGACATTCTTTCATATATGTTATTTTCAGGGAAATAAATTGATGTCGTTGTACAAAGGAGTTGAAAAGAAGAGAAGGAAAGCAGCAATGTTGATATTCACATGGGAAAGAAAAAGAGAGAGGAATAAAGAAAGATCAGCAACCACTTGTTTCTTGTTCTTTTCTTCTATTCTTCTGGGAGGATAATGTAAATTTGTTTTCTTATAAGGGAGTGTTTAGAAGTTGTGTGGATGGTCGGCCATGAGAAATCTGGCCATGAGGGAGAGAAAAAGAAAGAAGAATTTAAGGATAAAATTAAAATTTTGTTTTTTTTTTTGTCTTTTCCTTTATGGGAGAAAAGCTAGGCTACCAGCTACTACAAGATTCTCTCCCTTATTTCTGTATAGTTTTCTTTTAATGAAATCAGGATTATGTTGAAGTTATGGGACAGCTAACAGATTATTCTATTCATATAATATCTCCACTCTATTATTGTTTCAATCTCCACAGGTTGTCTTCGGGACACCTTTTCTTTTTAGATTTGTATCATTGCCTTTAAGAATGATAAACATTTTCAGATGCCTAAATGCCTACACTGGACCATGTTGTTGAACCTTACAGGACAACGACGCTCGAGTACGCCCCACCAGGTTTAGCCTAGGGGAATAAGGATGAACCTTAGGGATATGAAGTTGAGGTGCACTTCCTAGGTTCAATCTTTTTGCCTCAGTTGAGGCGCACCAGGTTTAGCTTGGATTTATCAGTGTCCCAGTAGCAGGGCTATTTACTCATGGTGATTTTATTGACTATTGTTGCTTGTTAGGAAAAACAATAATGCTACTGTAAGTTTAACCATGTTAATTTCTGGGTTTTGAAGTTTTTTAGTTGAGATGATTATTTGACGTAACTGAACCGTCTTGATACTTTGGTTACATGACTGAATGAAACTGGTTTTTTTTCTCCCACGTGCTTGCTTGGAGAAATGATCCTTTCAACTACTTTAAGCTTGTGCACTCAAACTTTGTAGAACCAAATGTTATTTTAATACAATGGATTTTTAATTGCCTTAAAAGATCAATTGGCACGGAATTCAATCACAGGAGATGTTAATCTATTACAATTTGACAATATTGGCATGCCTGTATTTAATAATAATAATAATTATAATAAGTCGGCCTGTTATATAATATGAACTCTGATGATGGGTTACTTGCTTAACTCTCACTCTGTATGGAAATTCTTGAAAGATTTCTTGAAATTAGATGTCTGATGGTTAAACCGAATTTGAAGTTTACAGGCAGATGCTTGTCTGCTTTGTGTCTCTGTCAGAACTGATATCAGACTATTTTTCATTTTCTGTTTCTGTTTCTCGGAAGCTAGATTTTCTTTCCTTCTTTCCTTCTTGTCCTATCCCAGTAGTCATTCTTTTCTTACACCTGCAGAAATCATAGTTTTAAATCTACAAGCTGAAGTTTATAAGACATGAACTGTCACACAATTTGAGAAAACATAATTAAGTTAGGTGTGCCAAAATCATACTGTTTGATTAAGCTACGACAACTGGTTATTCGGATATCATTAGGAAAGTTTATGATTCCCACTGAAAAGACAACATGTTGATCGATTTTGGGACAGTTAAGAATTTGGATCAGAAATTCTTGAACATAATTGATAGATATCCCTCCTGCAAGCAGGTCTCCTAATGATGAAACAGAACGGAACATATGCTGCGTGAAACCATAGTTTATTTACGACTATGAAGTAAACTTCCATTCTTTTCTTGTGTGCAGTATGGTACCAACTGATCAAGTAAAGATTAAAGCAAACACCAATGCAGTTGAAAGTTCAACAGAAGGTAACATTGCTTCAACCTTGGGCAAACTTCCATTCCGCAGTGCCTTCAGACTGATTTTTCTAACACAATCATTGTTATGGACTCTTTTTGTGCCCATATCTTTGCAGCAGTATTGTAGCATACATTTCTCTTTGCTCTATAATTGTGCAGTGACAGACTCTTCCTTGACCAAATCAACTGATTAAAAAACTTGGTTCCATAATTATCGAAGGTTGGGAATTATCATGGATAATGTTAACTCATTTCTAAGGGTAAGCAAGAGTAATGTAAGCGGGTCTGAAGGATCTGATGGTTCTAAATAGTTGGTTGAGGATTTGTCACAACCGAACCATGTAAAAAGCCTAGCATACTTATTTTTGGATCAGTAGGATAGAGTTAAGCCCCAAAAAATACCTAATAACACTAGATAATCAATTAGATGAAAAAATTCATAACTTTTAATCCGATCTTTGAATCGAGTTCAAATTCAGTTTGAAAGATATACAAGCCTAGTTCTATAAGAAATTGTCTCGCTATAACTTGGGGAATTTGAAAACACCTACAAATTAGACCAAGAAGATGATCTTGGATTTTTCCAGTTTAATTTCAGATTTTATATTGTTTTTTCCTATTTGATTTAGAGTTTTGATTTCCCAACCTTACTCAAACTATTTAAAGAGCTGTAAACTTCTTAAAACCCAACTATATTAGAGAGAAACATTCAATAATAAGAGACCCTACTTTGTGCCTGCTTTCTTCTTGTCAAGTTCCTCCATGTCAAAGAGTTCAAATCATTTGATAATGTTTAGTTCGAACAAGTCCGTCTTAGATCTAAGCACACAACAGTCTTTTCTGCAGATTTATTAATGGATTGTGCAATTGATAAATTTCTTGCAGATATATTGTTACCAAGTCCACTCCTAGTACAACGTAACAGTTCAACAAGAAAAATTTGTGGTAATTGAGATTTTAGTATTATCTGACTACAGTACCTGAAAGTCTAACAAAGTGACATGATGAGTACATTTTTCTTTTAAGTAGACCTATCTTTAGGGACCATTCCATCTGATAAAAGCTGAGAAGTGAGAGTTTCTGGTCCCCTCAGAAATGGGGTCCAGTGTGTGATGTATCTTGGCCTCCATAAACACTGCCCATTCTTTCCAACATTAGATCTCAAATTTCAAGCCATTGCGGAGTAACGTAACCTAGTATAGCTGGCCAAATATAAGCCATTAGGGTTGAAGCAGAACAGGCAAAGATGGAGAGGTCTATCACATGTCACCAAGTAGGATAGGGAGACATTGACAAAATGTGCTAGGAGAAGTGCCAAAGTATGATTACATTGATTTCTCTTCCTATCTACTTCCTCTTGTTTTCCTCGTTGGATTTTCTGCTTCTCCACAAAAGCAGCACAGCCAAGGGTAGCTTTATAGCTTTTGTTTTTCTCTTGTAGCTACATCAACCTAGCGTGGGGACCGAGACCTCATACATGCTACTTGTCGCTGCTATCAATTCTTTGGTCACTGTATCTACTAACAAGACACCCCATGTCATAATAACAGTGCTTTCACCAAGACATTGCATAGAGATACAAAGATGAGGTTATGGGGCTTCTACAATTATGTCCTCAAATATTTAAGACAAGAGATTCAGTATGAAAACTCACCTTAGAGTCAGTTTGTGTCGCGAAAACAAGACAAATGACCTTCAAACAAATTACACGGTTCATTGCGCTGGAGTGTTTGTTTAAGGGCAACAAAGATTGGTGGACAAACAACACTCTTAACAGTTTTACAGGCCAGTAATTCTGGAGATATTTAAGAGTTAGTTCTGATAAAATTTGATTCTTAGCCAAGACTGACCAAAATCTTCATGGTAATTATGGTTCCTTTCTAGAGATTAAAAGATCATATATTTTCATAGGCACTAGCTGCAACTCAAGTACCAATACAATGATGAATATGGTATAAATGTGAACATGATGGAGAATTGAAATGTGTTAAACAGTCATAATGAAATCCATTCTGCTTTCATGTAAATTTACAGGCTTGAAGCATGTTTAGACAAGAAACCAACATAAATGAACACCTTAATTGATCATGACCAATATCAAGAACGAAAATGTAACTTCATTGTCATATTGCTACACGATTTGAGGATTCTTACGGAGAACTTGGGAGTGTATTGAAACAAGTAGACCAGGAGAACAAGACCTTGTGCCATGCCTAATGTCGGATGTACTCGGAATAAGGTCGTTGTTGCAAGTTTCAGGACAGCGAATGATACTTGGAACTTTCTCCCTTCGCAGACCTTGCACCGCTCTTTTGTATACTTGCATTAAGGCAGGGTCAATATCAATGAGTTGTTAAGTATTCGATATTTTTAGGAGATGAATCCAAATAATACAGAAAGACATAATGCCGTAGCCGAATCGAACTGCTGATTATCACCATGAACAGAAGTGTATTCTAGTTTTGGATGTCTTCCTATGGAAGATCCAAACAATTTTCCTGTCTCTCCAAACAGTCGGCATCCCTTGTGCGTGTGGCTGAAATCACATGCTGTTGGGCAACTCATGAGTTTCTTGGCTTGAAGTGGAATAAGGCCCTCAAATTTCAGATATATGTCATGAATACTAGAGTTATGAACTTGCATTGCATGCTGAGAAAATAGAATTGCAAGCTGTAATAAAACTCAATAGCTTCATAGACCTGTAGCTTATACCTGGAGCAAAAATTAGTCACGGTTTAGGCTGAGATTATGAAGAATGTTAAAGCCAACGAACATTTCATCACACTCACTTGTCATTTAGAACTTGAACACATCCTAGATTGGCTTAACTTTTAAAGTTAAAGGAGGGAAGATATATAGCTATTCTGTGTTACTCTGCTTTGATTCCCTTCCCTTTTCTGTACGATCATAATTTTTTGTTTGTGCAGTGCGGAGATACACGTAGGTCCTGTCCTCAACATCACAATTTCAGATGTACCTATAGTATAACTTTTCGAAAAGATGAAAAAAGCAATTTAGAAGAAAATCTTGTTGAGGACAAGTTTCAATAAGGGACAATCTCCTTGTTGAGGACTAGTTTCAAGAAGTGGCAAGACAAATAAGAGCAGATTATGGATCACTCAGGCCACCGAATTGTCTTCCTTGTTGCTTAGGTAGTTGCAGAAAAGTGTCTCAAGTTTTCCTGTTCTACTACATTTTTCTTATCATGAATTGTCAAATGGTCTCGGAAAAAGTAAAGTTCTTTTGATTTACCTGGTTTTTGTTTTCTTAGAAAGTATGCTTGCAAAAGCATAGATATTACTTGTACTTATCTGATACGTACAACACGCATCTTATTAGTTCTTTTTACAGAACTCTACTCTTACCGCATAAATCTTCATTTCCTTTTTGATCCATGATCATTGGAACTTTCATAATTACTAGGTTATGATTTCCTCGCATGACTGGGCTGCAGATCCACAAAATGGCTAGGACCTGCTAAGGATGTGGAAGCATAAGCTTCATTGTGATGGGCATTACTTAATGAGCTGGAAGTGGTTGGGTCTAGAGAAGATTCTATATCCTTGACATCTGAGTTACTGAACTTTAAGTAATGTCCAATCTCTTTTTCATCCGAGCTTCCTCTTCGTATATGGAACCACTTCCTGTGATGATGCTGTCTTGGTTTGCTGTTGCTGATAGCGATGACAAGGTCATTAGGGAAGAGGTCCCGAAGTACGAATGCATGCACTATTGACGATACCAGCAGACCCGATACTGTGAGTGTGGAAACGGCAGAGAGTATGACAGCAAGAACTTGAGTGACTACATTCGTGACTTCATCTGAGTACCTGATTGTTGAAATGGCAGCGCCCGTCAGAGGGAAAGTGTATGCCCACGATGACAATGAAAACCTGTAAATTCAAGAGATTATTAATGTCAGGAAACCTCAGAAGCAAAATGGTAAGAGACAAAAACAAAATAGCTTCAATGGCCATTGACTGACTTGAATCCTCGGAAACAATTCGCACGGACTGCCTGAAAAATGGCCAAAAAAAACAAGACAGCATAGTTTAGGAATAAATCTTAACAAGCCAAATAAAGCAATTTAGTCTGAACTGCTTCACATAGTCGATAGCTCATGAAAATGTACACGGCAGAAATATAATGTGTAAGGACTTTCTCTAATCAACTTAGGTGGCAGATACTCACCAGTGAGAAATAAAGGAACAAGGCAATGAAGTAAGCTATCCGTGATCCATGATCAAATGAGCCTTGAATTTTTGCCCATGCCATAGAAGCAACACTGGAGCTGCAACAAATAGAAAGAATACTGGATGGAGCTCCTTAGGGAGTGTCTCGGTGGTCGGAAGATCAGCATCAAGAAACTACAGCCAATTAACCATATACATGTATACTGAAGCCAAAAACCTTCACATTGAAGACTCTGAAACCAGAAAATATTCCCAAATATCAACCAATTATCCATTGAGTTCACTTTGAATTGTAAAAAAAAAGGACAGGACAGGAGGAAAGCGTTAGGATTTGCTTAGGTTGAGAAATTGATGACAGAGTGACAACATATATTCATCTAGACTAGTTCAAAGTGAAATTAACTGCCTATGTCGAACTCCATACAAAAGTCCCTCAGACATTTTATCGAAGAAGCTCATCACATGATGACACCAGAAGATGACAAAGATAGGACAGCATGGTTTATATTAATTAGCAGGCACAAATAGTATCTTATTAACTGTTCAGTCTCAGTTCTTCAAATCAAAGTACATCAAGCTACCACTGATTTGCCATTTTCAGCCATAAGAACCTGTACATGCTAGAACCCAAAAAAAGGACACTAACATGCTAATATGATCATGCTCACAGATCCCAGAAATCAGTAACAACTTCAAAAACCAAAAAGAATTGAAAAGACAAGTCTTGTCTCCTCAAGGTGCCACTCTCAGTAGCAATGCCACAAACAGAGAAAAGCCTGGCTCCCCAGAAAGTACAGGAAAAGACCTTTGTGAAACAGAAGAGGAGAAGAAATGAGAACAACTAACACTCGTCTTTCAAGAATATTAAGCTACCAACATTTATATAGCCTTAATGGCAGGCCAACTACTTGTAACACAACATTTACGTCGAAAGTTTTGATAATTAGCAGTGCTAGCTGCTTCTTTGAGAATGACACATTCATGCAAAAAAGACATAGCAGCAAAGTTAAACAAGCTCAAGCTAGCTGAGTAATAATATGCATTTTCATCTAGGTCTTCACTTGACAAAACACTATTAATAGAGAAAAAAATAAAAACAAAAACATAATAATATTGAATAGAGAAATAAAAATAAAAGACATAAAATTAACTTAAAAAAATATTTTTTTCTCAAAAAACTCATGCATCATCGTGAACAAATAAAATCCAATAAATTTAGAATTGATTGCAACTCTTTCAAAACAGTTAATAAAATTTGTCATCACTATCAACCATCCTAAAGACAGTTAATAAAATTTAAAAAATAAATTAGGTTTGAACTGAAAAGCAACAATTGTGGGGTTTTAATTAGGAAGTCAACGTTACAATATTGAAAAATCCAGTGAAACTTTAAGACTATAAATCAATTGATGTTAGTATTTTTTTTTTAAAAAAAAAAGAGGTGTTGATTTTGAACCTCTTTTTTTTGTAATAAAATGAAATAAAATAACCAAAAAAAAGTTTAGATAAATGCCATAATTTATACATATATAATTGATGAATTGATCTTCAATATGTTTTTATTTTCTACTTGTTTCTATTAGGTCTTGCTTAATATCTAATTTTTTAATATATTCTTTTATTAAGTTTTTTTTATCCAAATTGAAATAACTATAGTTTTCGATCTAAAAATACTCTTTAGCTATAAGAATGTAATTTTTAAAAAAAATTATATGATTCATTTATTTTCAAAACGTTTTATATTTCTTAAACATTTTGATCAATCATACAAATTTTTTTTGTTATATATCCTTATATATATATAAAATAATTTTCAATCAAAGAAAAATATAATTTTATGTGGAAAAGGGAGAATACGATCAAATAACATATTTGTTTTTATTAAAAATTATACAAAAATATAATAGAATTTAAAAAGAATGGTGTGTGCGTGAAGGAAACTGGAGTCCAACATGAACTATCGTGTTAAAGTTATGATGCAAGCTAGGGACAAAAGGTGGACAGAACCCAAAACCTAAAATGACCTAGATTCTGATGCAGAGCGATCATGGTGTCTGCTGAAAGTTTTTTCTTTTCGTTTATTATTCTTTTGAAGGGATTGGAGTACGTGTGTGTGTGTGTGTGTGTGTGTGTGTGATTGAAGTTGATGATGCCATCAACGTATAATGCCTAGACTTTTTGGCAAACTACGACCTAGTTTGTTTTCACAGGCAGAAGAAGTTTTTAAAATAATTTGATTTTAAAAAAAAATTAATATTTATTTTAATATATTTTAATTATTTTGATGTGTTAATATACAAAAATTAAAAATTTATTACTTTAATATATTTTTTAAATAAAAAACAATTTAAAAAATAACCAAACACTATATACAATTCATTTCTCAATCTTTAAAATCTTGCAAATGATTTTTTTCCCTCTCCAAGGAGTCTTCACTTCTCATACTAACAACCCATAAGTTTGTAGGGTATATATGTTTTTGTATTTTAAAAATATTTTAAAAAAAAGTTAAATTTTTTTTCTTTAATTCAAATTAATATTTTTTTACTGTTTT
>Ga0307507_10008655_pt1 | contig 13950 bp, 8 predicted proteins | sample 7_EM_MG_FD_207223 | JGI IMG/M metagenome (GOLD analysis project Ga0307507, IMG submission 207223) | Populus trichocarpa ectomycorrhiza microbial communities from riparian zone in the Pacific Northwest, United States - 7_EM | ecosystem: Host-associated > Plants > Roots > Unclassified | place...
CGAAGCGTACGCGAGGGCACGGGGTTCCGCTAGGGAGTCTCCCATAGAGGCTCCTGCGGCGGCGTTCCGTGACACTACCCCCCCTCTTATAGAGGCGGAGCTCCGGCGACGCTGTGGTTACTATGTATATGTAGAAGGAACGCTTAAGGCATAGAGAAGGAAAAGAAATAACACTAAAGGGGTTAGTGGTATAGAGTTCTGCTAGCTCTAATCATTAAATAGACTAATTAGGATTTTCCATCCCCGGGATAGAAAATCGCTATTAGCTTAGTAGAAGGCGGTAAGCTAAACTAACATCTTTATAGTCCGCAGCGATATTACGTAATAAGGCTTGGTACCTAAGAATTTAACTAATTAGATAACTTTAACTGGTAGTTAAAGTTCCTGGACATCTTAACAATTTTTCGGTCATATAATAGCAATCTGCGGCAATCTAACGGTAATTTGCCCTTATATGGTAGTATACAACGGTTAAACTCTATAAGGGCTCCTATAAAGGATTAGGCACGAAATCTCTGCTTAGGCCTAGTTTCTGTGGGTTTACATAGTAAAAGTCGCTAATTAGGTCCTTTGCATTTTTAAAGTCTTCCCATAGTTGCTATTTTGGCTAATCTATATTAAATCCTATATAGATAGCTCTATAGTAGAGCCACCTCTACCTTTACCAAAGTATTTAGAGTTAATGATTTGTTTAATAGTCCACTCCTTATAGTTCTTGTCTTCGTTCTCATCTCAAATTAATACTAGTAGGGGTTTAGGCTATATCTATCCCGGTAAGGGGTTAGGCTAGTAAAGGTATAGTAGCTATAGGTAAAATATAGGCCATATCCCACGGGTGGCTAGGGCTAGTAGGAGCTCTAGCTTATATACGGCTCCCCTATTAATAACTTATTTAATCTAATAGGGGCTGAGATTCTTATAATTAAGTGACTTTATAGGCCTCTATGTAGAGATATTGTGTGTATCTAGCTATACCTAGTCGCCAACACGCATCTCCAGTGGTGGCGTTCTATAATAGTTGGCGAAGTAGGCCTGCTTTACTTAAGCCCAGGCCATTTCTCCCCTGTAGTAGTTAAGTAGATTTTTCATATAGTCTATATACTGGTTAGTAAGTAGCATCTTAAGGCGTTTTCTGTATAGCAGTTTCTTATTAATAGGTTCTGGTGGCTCTATGCCAGATTAGGGGTAATAACCCTTATTTGCGAAGAACGGAGTAAGTCCTATAGTAGCTAAGACGTGGTTATTGGCTGCAAACTTACCTAGTGGGAGGTAATCTACCCAGTTGTCCTAGCCGTAGGTAATAACCTATTATAAGTACGCCTTTATACTGGTGTTAGCGTTTTCTAGCTGTCCCACAGTCTTATAGTAGAAGGATGTAGATATCTTAATAGAGATACTAAGACGTTAACAGATCCGTCTCTATAGGTTAAAGTTAAATTACGTGCCCTAGTTGGATGTAATAGAGTTAGGTATCCCATATAGTTAGTAGACTTCGCGAAGAAAAGCGTCTACAACGTTATTAACGGCTATACCTTTAGTTAGGACGTAGTGACGTTCCTTTATAAGTTGGTATGTTATTATTAGGATGTTCTTATAGGTATAACCATGCCATTTATAGGGTAGTAGGTTAGTAATAAAGTCTATAGCTATATCTGCCCACCGCCGTATAGGGATTAATAGCGGGTGTAGTAGTCCTTAGTACTTAGTGCAAAAGGCCTTGGCATACTTACAGCTATAGTAGGCGCTTATAAAGCATTTAACTAAGTCTATTATCTTAGGCCAGAAGTAGTATCGGCTAAGGAGTTTATAAGTTCCTCCTCTATCTAGGTAACCGCTTAACTGGAGGTTATAGGCCATCTAGATTAGTTACTATTATAGGTCTTCTAAATTAGGGATGAATAGATAGCCTCTATAGTAGCCATCAGCCCTATCTATATATGCAAAGAAGGAGTACCTATAAGCTAATACTATTACTAACCGCTTTAAGCGCATCTTAACCTAGCTTAAAGCCCTAGCTCGTATCTCCCAGCGACGCTATAAAGACAACGCTAATATAAAACAAGACGAAGGTATAATATTTAAAAAGAATAACATGGTTATAGTCAGCCTTAAAAACATAAAGACTAACCGGCCTAAGAGGAAGTGGGATAATAACTAGGACAGACCCTAGCCCGTCCTAGCTACCTATAGAGGAGCAGTTATAGTTAACCTTCTAAACCACATCCGCGTTAATAAGTCTTTCTATACTTTAAAAGTCTGCCTCTGGTTCCCTAAAGAGATCTCTAGTTAAGTACGCATTAATAAAGAGGAACGTCGTAATATTACAGAAAGGATAGCTAAAAGAGACAATAATAGCAACATCACAAACAAGTAGGAATTTAAAAAGATCCTTAATATATATAATAAACAAATAGACAAGCACGGCCTAATATATTGTATTAAGTAGAAGTATCACAACGAAGAAACCTAGGAACCCAAGAAGTCCCTAAAAGGGTGCAAGCGCGCACTATATAAGTTCCATAAACAACACCCTAAGAAGCCCGGACCCCCAGACTAGGCACGAGATAAGGAAAAGTTACGCCAAGGTTATAGCCGACCACAATATTAATTTATGGTGGTTAAGATGTTATGGAACTTTAACCGCCGGTTAAAGTTGTCTAATTGGCCAGATTCTTGCCAAGGAATACCGCGAAACGCCATGCAGATTAATTCTAGTGGCGGTATAGAGTTCTGCCAACTTTATTCACTAAACTAACTAATCAGGATTTTCCATCCCTAGGATAGAAAATCGCTATTAGCTCGGCTAAAGGCGGTAAGCGGAACTAATATCTTCGCGACAAAAACCAGCCCCCGCACATTACCTGTTTTTAGAGTTATTTGTTTGGTTTAGGGACCAAACCTTCTAGGGGAGGGGAGTACTGTTACGGCACTAACCTATTATACACTGTCTCGTACTGTTTCCTACTATTGGCTGGCCCACCATTAGCGCCTTGGCGGGCTGGCCCTACTATTTGTGTATAATACCCCCTTTCCATCTTCTTCTCCTCTTCATACCACAATGTAGTTATTTAGCCTACTTGCATTACAGCACTGTGACAGATAGTCCTCTATTATAGCTTTAGCAACATAATCCTTCTTTTCTTTAAAGACTCTAAGTAGCTAATTAAATGTAGGAATAACCTCTTAAATTGCGCCATGTTTACTAGCCTTGCCTCTGCCTTCTACTAAGCTTATGGCTTCTTTAAGAGGGCTAAGGATCTCTATATATTTATTAATAATTAACCAATTGTATGCGTTTAAGCCGCCAACGGCGATATAGTAGCGAGGCTTGGGCACCTTCTTGCCTTTAGATCTAAGTGAGGCTATTTTCTTTTTATACTTTGTTATTTAGTACTAAGCAAACAAATTAAGAGGCGCTTAGAGTTTAATAGCTTATTTAAAGGTAGTATAGTAGCTATTCTAACGGGTCTTAACGGGCTTAATAAGCTACTTAATTCGGAAGCCTTTCTACAGAGGCATATTCCTATTAACTTAATATTGCTTAAATAGCTATACAAGCTAAGGCGTGTTAATTAAATTAATAAGGTTATAAAGTATTCCGAGTAGTCCTTCCTTTCGCCACTACTCTAGGAACTCTTCTTCTTCTAGTATATTTACATCCTTGTTTTTAAAAGCTTCTTTATTTTTACTAAACATAAGCTGCTAAGTAACTAGATTTAGGATATAGCAAGCGCAGCGGGCACGCCTATAGGCCTTATTAAAGCTAAATTTAACTGCCAGATAATTTAAACAAGTATTATTTATATAGGCGTTGTTATTAATAAAGTAGCCAAGCCACTCCTTTATAATCTTAAACGTATTAAGGACATTACTAATTATATAATTACAGCACCTGTCGTACTAACCACTTGTATGCTAACTAATTAAGGGGGAGGCGTGTTAGTATATAGACTACGTAGTCTACCTTAATAGAATCGACAGTTACCACCATCCTAAAGAGCATACGATACTATACGTATTTCGTGCCCCGGGATATGACTCACTTGTATCATTAAGTTGATATAAATACTGATTAGTGAGCGCGCACAGATTAGCAATCACTCGACACCTCCTACTGAGCGATATACAACAGCGACCACCTGTTTAGACTCCTAGTACGACCTGCTAGAAGGTCAGAAGTCAGGGATTACGGACCTATTACCAACTCTGTATACTTATTCAAGTCTTAGTACGGTTTACTGGAAGTTTATAGACGCGAATACAGACCTTTACGGAACCCCCTACCCTCCTGCAAACCACTACGGACCCGTCAATCGATTTTACGGACCGTTATAAGACCTCCTCCACCCGCTATAAGTCACCACCATCCCAAAGAGCATACGATACTATATGTATTTCGTGCCCCGGGATATGACTTACTTGTATTATTAAGTTGATACAAACACTAATAACTTCCGTATAGTTAATTCCTAAGTGCTGGCTAAGCTGTGTGGGTAGAGCAAGTATATAGTCCACTACACGACCCTCCTCGTTAAGGTAATATATATATACGCTAGTAAGAGCAAGCTTGCCATTAGGGGTCTACTAGCCATTAAAGAATATATATAGGAGTAATCTAGAGGCAGCAAGAGTCTTAGTAATAGAGGGGAGGTATACTTTATAGTCAGCTAGTACATAGTCTGCTACCGCTTAATAATTAAGCTAGAGTACGCGCTTAGCCTTAGGATTTGCAATTTGTATTATACGGCGGAAAGATAAGATTTTAAACTCTTATAGCGGGTAGTTGTTTTCGGTAAGCCAATTAATAGCTAATTGCTTAAATATAGATATATTAAAGCCGCCAATAATCGCGTTAGCAGCTTCTTAAGAGACGTATTAGCCTAAAGCCTAAAGTTGCTTAAGAATGGTGTGCCCGCGCTTTTTTAATTTAGATATAATCTCTCTATTTTTATTATATCTATGGCCAGGAGTATTTTTAGCAAGATACGTTTAAGCAGCAGTATTAGCATTTAATATATTATAACGACCAGGACCTCCACAGTTAAGAATTTTATGTTGGTGGCAGTACTTACAGATAAAGATAATTTGCTCCAGCTTTACACAACTTTGGTACCTGTACCTATATTTATAAATAAAGCTAGGCGTCCGCTTTAAGCTATAATAGGGTTTTTAAAGATCCGGAAGTCGTTTCTAGTTAATGCTATTGTAATTGTTAACATTATCATCGTCTGCAAGCTTGGCTTCTGACGATAAGATTATAGGGGCTAAGGGGTTTTTTGCGGCTATTGCGCTCACATTCGCGTTGGTAGGGTCCTGTGCCATAGTAGTAGCAGTGGCTAAGTAGGTTCTATTAAATTGGTGGAGTTAGTGGCGGATAGGGATAGGAAGGTATTCATTGTTTACTGTAAGCTGCGCGAGACTTTTGGTCGGCACGGAAAAACGTTTTAAATAGGCTTAGCGGTTGCCCAAAAGGGCATGTTTACACTATTTGCATTGCCTCGGCCACTCTGAAAACACCAAAGGTCTATCACCAACTACCGCTACTACTAAATTAACTATATACAAGCAATAAACAAGCAAGCAAGCAAGCAAACCCCCCCTTTGCTTGCTTGATTGCCCAAAATGAGGCCTCTTGCTTGCTTATCAGCAAGTCTGGCTAGGCTAATTAACTTTATTTAAGGTAAGTTATAAGGTAAGCCGTATAGTTTTCAAGAAGTATTAGGAAGGGCTTATAGTAGAAAATAACTCGATATTAACGCTATTTTAGCGTGTTTCGCTACAGGGTAGTCTTTTTTAGAAAAAGCTCCAAGTAAGCGTTAATCTTAATCTTAATAAATTTAATAGAAAGTTTAACGGCTATATAAGACTAACAGCTAATAACTAGTTTCTTTTTATAGTAAATATATTATATGCATAGAAGGAAATCGCCGAGCATAAAAACTTGTCAAAAAAGAGAAAAGGTTAAGATTTAAAACTTAAAACACTATAAATTAAAGTAGAAATAAAAATAAAAATAAACAAATAATATTTTTAAATAAATAAACTAGTAAAGTAAAGAGAAAAGAGGGCTTAAAGGATATATAATATTAGTTTTTTTAAATTTAATAGGACTATATATAGGCTCTAGGGCTAGAAATAATAGTTAAACATTTTATAGGTTAGCTAAGAGAGTGCATATCTTAGTATTAATTATAATTAGAAGGTTAGCGTTAATAAGTAGGCGTAGGGTATAAGGGATAGGACCTTATAGCAGGGGTATGATAAAAGCAGAAGTGGAATTTGAGAGAGAAAGAGCTGGTAGAGAGGGCAGTGAAAGTAAAGAGCATTTTATAGTTATTAAAAGTGGCAGTCAACTAAGCGAGAGAACAATACCCAAAAACGGGTGTCAGGGCCCCGCTAAACCCAAAGAGGTAGCGCACTTGGACATAGATTACAGGTCAAATAAAGATTCGCAATCATCTAGAGCGATTCTTGCGAAAATTCTTCACTATCTCCTCTTCGGTGAACCTTCTTGTCTTCCTCCTTAGCATCATTGCCCTCTCCTCCAAACCCATGTGGATCTGGTCGCCGATAGGAACTAGACACCTTGCAAGATGCGCGTAGTCTTTCCGTAGTAAATAAACCGTGATCATGATATAGTCGATATTGTGGAAGACAAGCGCTCTCTCTTGTGCGTACGTTTTTTTCTGTCTAATGAAAGCAGCGGGGTGTTCACGCCAATGCCTGCGTGGATTCAAATGGTGGGATGTGTGATATCCATCGTTATAACCGTGTCGATTGCTCTGTTGTAAAGTCCCAGTTAGTTTGTTGAACTGAGTGGACATAATAGGCGCAGGAGAAAGATTTTACTTACGGCAACATCGATTAGAGTTATACTACTTCGAAAGTCCGATTCCGGTTCCGTTTCATCCACAAATGCGTGTTGGCCCCAGTTCCCGACCATCAAGCCCAGTCGAAGTAGAATGAAGGGCAGAATAAAAACGAATATGGTAGCCTGTAGATTGACATAGACCGCTAATAGATAAATGGCGGTGTAGTTGGCTAGTTCTGATGTTGCAATATTTAGCCCATCTATGTATCTTCCTTTTCTGAAAAAATATCGAGGAAGATCTATCCAAACGAGAAAGAAAAACCTGCCCACATATTGGGCAAAATGAATAAAATCATCTCGTTGGTATCGTATGGTAGATGAAAGATCGTCCGGCCCATTGCCTTCCACATGATGATGTTTGACATGGTGGTAATAGTAGGAATTCCAAGTGTGGCCCATTAGAGGGTCGGTAATGTATGGAAATGACCGGTCAAGCCATGTATACTTCCGAGACAAGATACCACGCATATGAATGTGTTGATGCATCATGAGAGTGTACGTCCCGACGTAGTATGACTGCATTAGCCAATGCAGGAGGCCATGAATCCAACTAAAGCGGAGGAATAGAAAGATAGCACTGGGAAAAGATGTAGTAAAGTATAGTATCAAGTGAGTGACCATTACAACATCTGTATCCACTCGAATGACTTTTCGAGCCCATTCAAAATATGGCTGGAGGAAGTACCGATTTAGCAAGGGATGAAGCTTGATCTGCCACATATCCCAGGATACAAAGACAGTGGGCTCAAAGTCATTGTGTAGTGGATCATTTAGAGCTTGGAGCTTTTCCACGGTTGAAGGGTCCGATTCGCAGGTAGCCTGATGTGGGAAATCATCGCCTATAGATGTATGAGTGGATGCAACGACTAAGCCACGGAAGAGCGCATATGGATGAGATAAATAAATTCCGTTTGTAGGAAGAGGTAGAAATTTTGAGCAGAGGAAGAGGGAGGCGACAAAAATTCACGAAATATAACTGGTGTGAGAGTAGAAATGAGCTCTAGAGCATTGAGTTGATCTCTTGGAAGACTTGCATGTGTTCACAGCTAACGCATCATGAAAGCCACCGAAGCCATTTTCCATACTATGTCCGTTTTGTTTCTCATATCGAAGCGGTACAGTCGGATTGCGTCTTGCTAGCTCAATGTCTCGAACAATATTTTGGAGAACAAGGTGATCAGAGCGAGTCAGGTTTGGGTCAAAATAGAATGATGAGGCCATAAAGCGCACTTGATTGAAGTCTACCCGGCTGGGGTTATTTGAGTCTGGAGAATTTTCTCTCACTTTTTGGACTTCGTTAGCAGGCTGGTAGGTGTTCGGTTGCAACCTGGAGCTTTTTCAATCTGACGTCAATTAGCAGGTATCGGAGGTCGGGGTTAAGCTTGGCGTAGCCTCGGGTTACGCACGGTCCCCCCCCCACGTATTAACACCTCCTAGGGTGGCCCTACTTTTTGGGGCCGATTTTAAGATCCAGGTTAGTATTACCGGTACTGCGCCTTTCAAAATCACACACTCGAATTTTAAGTCCCTGCATACCCTGGCAGCGCATAACAGACACTATTGGTTGGCGCAAAATCTCACGCGTGAAACGCTGTCACTGCAAATACGACCTAAAGCCCGTTTTTTATGTAATTTATCTTTACTGTTCATTGCGTTCATGTTCATCAGGTGTCCATGGAGCGGCAGCTCATCGCTCATCTCCCTTCATAATCACCATCGTAGAATGGATCGTGTCAGTGCTGCGCTATTCGCACGGCAGCGCCCTCTGCCTTCCAAAGCTCCCGCAACCGACGAAACAATCCGACCATACACTACAGTAGCGTAAATGGAACGCGATACCACCATATCTCGACCTATACGAATATTGTCTCTTGGTGTGTTGCTGTGGGCATTTTGAGCATGAGGATCCTAAGTAACATGTTACAGATTGAGGCGGAGTCCGGGGGATATCTTCACTGATAATCCTCCAACGCGTTATGGAGGAGATCAGGGATAAAGGCCATTTGGCTGATATTCCGAGGCCATGCGACTATTTCGACTTGATTGGGGGGACAAGCACCGGCGGGTATGTGAAGATAAGGAGCTGATAGCTGTGGCTTGCGGCTAAATGACCAGCAGACTTATCGCAATCATGCTTGGAAGACTGGGCATGACTGTTGAAGCCTGTATCACAGCTTACAGAGAAATGGCCGAGAAAGCTTTCGTCCCGAAATACCTCATCAACCTCCCCGCTCCTCCTAACGGCATCTACTCTTCAACTGCTCTAAAGGAAACTATCATACAAGTTGTGAAGAAGCAATGCAAGGAACAAGCTTGTAAGAAAGGAGATTGTTCGCACGCGGAGATGGAATTCCGAGACCCAAGCTGCACCAAAACCGTCGTGCTGGCCGTCACCAAGAGCGACGTCGATGCACCGCCGACGTTATTCAAGACTTACGATCGCTCAAACGAGCTTGTAGGATGTAAGATTTGGGAGGTCGGGCGCGCCACGTCCGCAGCTACAACGTTCTTCAAGTCTATCAAATGCGGTCCGAACGAAATTGAATACATTGATGCAGGATTCGGATACAACAACCCTTGTCAAATAATGGTGGATGAAGCTCGCACTCTATATAATCTCCCAGACAGCTCAAGAACGTTTGTTCTCAGCATTGGCACTGGTCTCGGAGAACCCGTCGGCGTCCTTGATGGTCGAATAGCAATCATTAAGGCACTCAAGAAGATGGCTACGTCTTCGCAGCGAGTAGCAGATGCTATGGACAGGCAGCTAAGACCACAAATGTACTATCGATTCAATGTCATCAAAGGTCTTTCACGCGTCGACCTTGCGGATTGGAAAAAGAAAAGTGAGATTGCTTGTCACACTAGCAACTACCTGAGAAGTCCAATCCAGATCAGGAGGATTGAAGAATGCGTTAGCAGCTTGAATGTACCAACTGCGGGGCATGTTCATGTACAGTCGGAAGTGGACAATCAGCCAATGGATGAGCACGAATTGGCGGAAAATGCTCAAAAGTCTAGCGAATTAGACGGTGCTGGTGGGAGACGGTAAGTAAGAGAATCAACTCTCCGCTCGGATTCATGCTGAAATGTTTCTAACACTTTAAAAAGGGATTCAGCTGCCGTCCGTCCTAATCCAGACAGAGCATCAAATGCCATCTCAAATTCTTACCTCATCTTGCCACTCTCCTCAAATGGCAGATACGTGCCGCGTAAGCGAATTAGCGATCTGCTGGCAAAGGAACTTTTATCTGGCAATAATCTCGATGCCAATAACCACAGGCGGAGGGTAATGCTTTATGGTCTTGCCGGGTCCGGCAAAACAGAAATCGCACTTCAATTTGCACAAGAGTTCAAGGACAACTATATCGGAGTCTTTTGGCTGAGTGGGGCGGGGAATGGCAGCATCGAAGATGGTATCGAAAGCATTGCCAAAGCACTGGGTGTCTATGATGCCCACGCCCCGAAAACCACTCTTTCAAAAACGCTGGGCTGGTTTGAGGTACAATATCGGTGGTTGCTGATTATCGACGATATTGACGGACACTTTGAATCAACCTCGTTGCCACTCCGGTTTTGCAAACCTACTATGAATGGCCATGTTATCCTGACAAGCAGTAACCGGCAATTTGCGGGAACCATTCGCAACATCGAAATTGGGCACATGACTTTCGACGAAGGCAAAGAACTAGTTGTTTCAGTCATCCGTCACGACTGCACTAACAATGCAGAAGTTGAATATCTTCTCGCCGAGCTCGAAGATCGCGGTGCGCTTGAGGAACTATTCAGTACACTCGACGGACTACCGCTAGCACTTGAGTGTGCAGCAGCGTATATGTCAAGGCACCGCCTGACTCCACGCCAATACAGGAAACTATTCGAGAAAGAAAGTGAGTACCAGCTAGACAAACTTTCATTGACACGATTTGATGGAAAGAGTCGTCACGGCGTGATGAAAGCGTGGTCTATCGCCTTCAAAAAGATCCGGGATGTGAATAATTCCGTCGCTCAACTCCTCCTCCTGATGTCGCTACTGCATAACGAGGCCATCCCCTTCAATCTTTTAAACAATGCTCTGGCTCGCCAACAGCAGTGGGGTGCAACGGGAAATTTTGAAGACGTGTCATCATCTGAGTGGTGGATACCGGAAGATTTGGAGGGTGTTTTCAAGAGCGAGTCTCACCTTCGCGATGCTCTCGGTGTTCTCCTCGACTATGGCTTTATCCGGTATTGCAAGGGTGCAGCGGATGACGGCGCAAGCTTGCATGTGCACTCACTGGTCCATTTATGGGCTGGCATTCGTCTCGAGAAAGAGGAGCCTGAAGTGCAATACCAACTTCGCGCTTGCGCTATTGGTCTTGTAGGCTCCGCACTTGCAAAGCAAGACCAGTTACCTCCATACCTTCCTCGTAGATATGTCAACGAATCCGCTGAGGATAAGGGACTGGGTGTCTGGCCCTGGCGGCGATATCCAAAACTGGTGTCGCATGCTCACAGGTGCCTCGGACATGCTCTCGACATCAATTCCCCGACGCGAGCAATATTACTGCTCTCATTGTCGCTCATTCAGTTTCTAGAGTACTCGACACGAACAACTTTTCAAGAAGATCTGAATTTCTCAATCCGCTTGATTGAGCACGTCGAAAAATCCAATAAATCATCAGAGTGGTTCTTGCCCTGCTCGATTCTACTTTGGACAGCCAACCGCGCTGATCTCTGTCGGTGCCGAATTAAAGTCCTGGATGAAAATTATGCACTCTGCGATAGCTGCACGTCTCTCCATAGAAAAGTAGAAACTTTTCTTACTTCAACTCGTGATTCTTCTCCCGTGCCGGCCTTGTCCCGGGCCCTAGCAAACATTCTTGAGAAGGATAAAGACAAGTTCTCGCCTCAGATGTCGAGGATGTCAACATCCTCTACACCTTCGCGGAGTGCACATCTATACAATCATACTACGGATGGTTTGTGGCTCAACTCGTACATCGCCGCCGCAGAGGACTATCTCCGAGTTCGAGACTTCAGCGCCGAGGGTCCGTTCAATGACGATGAGCTCGAAGAGTCCATCGACTTCTGTGTCAAGCAGGTCGTTACCAAGAGGGCATCGATGATAGCGGAAGGCTTCAAGGGTCTTTGTGGCATATCCTCTGAAGAATATCTCCGAGCAGCGTGGTACAGTATCGCCACGCTTGACGAATATCAAGTGTCTAGCACTCTACAAGATATCGTGTATGAGATCATCAAGAATCCGACGCACTCATGGTTCCACGAGAGATACATCATTCGCTACGCGGACTCTTTGATACGTACCAAGAGGCACCCAGCGGCGAAGGATTTCTTGTTGGAAGTACAGGAAGCCTATAAGGAGACTGGCAGACAATTACAAGCCGTCGTAGCTCATCCTTTACTTGACAAGGTAACGATATATTCAACCCATCATTTGCTTGCGGCTTCCTGGTCCATTGACGCTCTGCTCAGAATTTTAAACGAAAAGACTTCAAGATCTTCGTTCATAAGGTAACGGGTCAGACTCTGACCTTCATGGTCCACGACCTTATGACCGTCAAAGAGCTCAAGCTAGAGATGCAAGACGAAGACGGGATACCGCCAGATCAACCCCGTCTTATCTTCAATGGCATCCATTTGGAAGATGATCGCTGGCTGTGCGATTATAAGATAAAGAAGGGGAGCCACATCCACCACATTCTGCGCCTTCGCGGTGGGGGGGACAACGCCGTTACCCCGTTTTCTTATGACTACGTCAATCCCATTCTCCCGCCGCGGCCCTCTTCTCTCGATTCGTTCCGAACGTACTCCAATCAAGGGCGATGGAAGGAGGCCGAAGAGCTGGAGGTGCAAGTGTTGGAGACTAAGACGAAACTCGGAGCGGACCATCCTTCCACGCCGACACCCAACGGCGACCTGGCGTCGACGTACAGGGATCAAGGTCGATGGGACGAGGCGGAAGAGCTAGAGGTGCAAGTGATGAGGGCTTTTGGGAGGAATCTCGGAGCGGACCATCCAGACACGCTGATCAGCATGAACAATCTTGCCCTCACGTGGAAAGGACAGGGCCGACCCTTGGAGGCTATAAGGCTCATGCAAGTATGTGTACAGCTACGGGAACGTATCTTGGGCGTTGGTCATCCCCATTTCCTATCTTCTTCTGCAACGTTAGCAAGGTGGCAGGCAGATGTTGATAACATGAAGGGCGTTGCCTAACTAGCGGGGAATGGATTAACTATCCTACTGATTTTTTGGGCAAGGAATCACCTGTTGCAATTGGAATCGACACAGAAAACAGAACATCTATAGCATAGATTAAGTTGCGGCGACAAATGTCTTGTTGGAGCGAAAACACCACAGATTCAACGACTAGATAAGCGGCTCTCTGAACATGAAGAGTGTTCCCAAAGGGTGAAGCCCAGTTTTGCAAGCCACTATATCTTCAGTTGCGAACGCTGGGACGGAGAGGATTTATGACTCCTGAAAAGGAAGTCCTGCGCTGGAGACCATTGTGGTACTTGGCATTGACGCTCTGAGGCAGCAATCGTGGCGCAGCGTATCCACCATGGAGGAATATTACAGTACATTACTGTAACAACCTGCTCTAGGCTGTATTTGCGGCTAGAGCGTTTTCACGCGTGAGATTTTGCGCCAACCAATAGCGTTACTATGCACTGCAAGAGTATGCAGGGATTTAAAACTCAGGAACGTGCGCAAAGCGGACACTGATTTTGAAAGGCGCAGTACTGTGCCGAGGCACAAGACTGCAGCCTGGAAGGCTCCGAGACAGCGTCAGCACTACCCTCGTATGTCTCGGATATGGTCAAAATTGAGCCATAGACCCTACGGTCAGGACTCTACATTCATGTATACAGCTCTGTGCGACCAGCTTCACCCCCCCCCTTTGACAAAAGTCAATTTCGCTCGCGTATGATTTCGCCTAGTTGCCACCAACTGTACATACAATACACCATCTCGTCAATTCCGGTTGTTAGCGCAGCCACGTCTGCACGGCCTTACTTTTCCTTAAACAGCAAAAATACCAAAACTTCCCCTACAAAAAGGCCGTGCAGACG
>Ga0307507_10008657_pt1 | contig 13947 bp, 6 predicted proteins | sample 7_EM_MG_FD_207223 | JGI IMG/M metagenome (GOLD analysis project Ga0307507, IMG submission 207223) | Populus trichocarpa ectomycorrhiza microbial communities from riparian zone in the Pacific Northwest, United States - 7_EM | ecosystem: Host-associated > Plants > Roots > Unclassified | place...
AAAAAAAAAAAGGGCAAAGTCCATGGGTTTTCTATATCAAATGGTAGGTTATGGGGTCCCCTCCTGCTCTTTCAGACCCAGCAACATGTAACGAACCATATGGCGTGTACCCGGGATACAATTTTCAAAAACTTTTGAGCAAGAATGGGAAATAACATGTATATTAGTTGAGTGCATTTGAAATGTGCCATGTGGGTCATCTTCATCTTGCAGAAGGGACCCAAAAGCAAAAGGAGATAAAAGCTACATGAAAAAATCAAAATAGGAATATGAACAATCAATTCATTATCCAAATAAAAGATTATCAGTGCTGATAATAAAATTTGTACAGGAAAAAATAAAACAAAAAAATAAATGATTATCCAATGAAGGAGGATGCCAGAGAATTGATAATATGATGCGTCATTTGGATATTTCGCCCCAGTGAACAAAGTGCACCAAGAGAAACACCACCACAAATGCACAAAAGCATCAAGAGTAGGACTTTTCTTATAAAAGGAATTGTGGAACTAAGTGAATTCCTTATAAAGGTTATTAAAACATCACTCCTTTACACTGAAATGTGTCAGTGGCCATGACCAGTTAATCGTTAACCATTATCTGATGCAAAACTTGTTTATAATGAATATTTTCAATAGCTATACGAAGGATACAAGTTTTGAACAGGCATGAAAAATGACTCATTAAAAATGAATTTGGATTTCAGATCTAATAATCCATCGCTTATTATGGCTAAAAAGCAAATAGAAAGAAACCTAGGTAAATATTTTTAACCAGAAGTGAGAAGCAACCTTTGAATTCATAATATCCTCAAGTTCACGAATCTGCTGCCAGTAGTATAATTCTGAGTTTGCACCTTTATCACAACGCCAAAAAAAGGGGTTCAATCTTATATAAATTTAGGAAGATAGTGTAAAATGTGAGTATCAAGCAAACATTATGATCTATTGCCAAAGCATACCCTTTGACTTTATGGGAGAAGCGGTCATCCCAAAAATCCTAGGAAGATCATGGTGACCAGACTTTAACTCACAATGAAAGAACTCCTGCAGATCATTCAAAGTTATCAGAAAATTCACCATACAGCATGGACTCCATGCAGAATCATTCATGGCTCTAAGTGAACATATAATGGTAACTTCATACATATGAGTTTTTTAAATAACGTATGACACTTAAAAGAAAAACAACATTTTCTGTCCAACAAAACTGCCCTTGGCACAGGCACCCAACATATCAGTAAGCAGGTGAGTTTTCCTTAAATCTATTCGTATTTATTTGAACATAGAAATTTCTTAACAATAACTAAGAAAGAAAATATTTTTGGTTCTTGAAGCAACCAGTAGAATTTATACAGATGCTTAAGAATTTGTGTATGTATCTAATTTATCAAATCTGACAACATTGCACATTTCTGCTATCAAATCCAAAAAGATCTTCACCATGAGCAAGATACATGCTACCATGAGTTCCCTTATTTTGAGAGTGTCAAAACAATTCAATCAGTTAATTAAAAAAATTGAGTTCAAAATTTACATGAAAAAATATCTTATTTAAAAATTTTACATGAAAAAATAACTTATTTCATCATATGGACAAGCAAACGCTGCTTGAAAGTCTAATTGAGCAGGGTTGATTTCTCAAAAAAAAAAAAAAAAAAAAAAAAAAGAACTTCTCCCTGAGAAATCACATCAACTGTTGTTTCCATAAATCAAAAGTAAATCATTAGGAGGCAAAAGAATAAAAAGATGATGAGAGGTGGAAAACAAAGGAGAGAGAGATAGCTCACTGTCATGATGCTTGCATAGGGGTGCTTGCCCCTGGTATGATGACATTCATCAACAATCATCACCTTGATCAAGTCTAGCTTGAAAAAGCTATGCCTCAAGCCGTTAAGCAAAATTTGAGGTGTCATAACAAGCACCTGTACAAATCAATCAAATAATCAATGTCCATTGTGTAAGAAAATAAGCTGGTAACATTGGCAAACTGCATAAATTTGCCACCAAAAGGAAGAGAATCATTGTGAAGAAAATTAAAGAAATGGGAAAGCAGCAAACTGACAAACAGCTCAAAATGAAGTTCTCAAAGGTTAATTAATTTTATGTCAGCAAATATCAACATGTTATGCAGTTCCTCAAAGGAAACGCTTCTACTTGATTTTATCAAAGAAGAACTAGAACGCACGATATGATTCCAAAAAATAAAAAAGCCAGTTGAGGCCACATTTCATCAAAATATCTGAGGTTTAGAAGTAACAACACTGGAAAAACGAAAAAAAAAGGTCACTAAAACAAGAAATCAAAAATAAAAGCTTTCAAAAACCAGGAAACAAAATTACATCAAAATCATTCTCTGCTATGATTAAAGAAAGGACAAACCACATCAACCACCAGCACCACTAGCATGCAAATCAATAACCACTGTAAACAGATTTTTTTTTTCTTCACTATTTTGTGCCTTTTGAAGTTGGTTTTGATTGTTGAAGACCAAAGGTGAAACTCAAAACTTGAAAATAACAGACATGAGACTATCAGATGTAAATGATTACAGATAAAAACAGGAATAAAGAAAAAGACACGAATAGTCAATGAAGCAGCTTCCTGCCCACTTACCTCATGTTTTTCTATTTCCTTCTTCCATGTAGCAGCATTCCAGAAGTCAACTCCCATTTCTCCCCAGTACATGCCCACTTTCAAATCAGTATGCATTTCCACAGCTCCAGCTTGCTAGTAATCATGGAGAACAACAGCAATATAAAAGAAAAATAAAGTCACATTTCTAAATTTCACCTTCAGTATTTGCATCTAACCACCTCAAAATTTAGAATTAACATTAGACTTGTGCAGGAAACCCCATTCACTGTCTTCTTTTTAAAAAATTTGGTGAAACTCTGGCTTCAATCTCAATTCACTGACTTTCTAAAATTTCATTCTGTAATTTGAATTGTTATACTGTTGCTGAGTAAATAGATTACCATAAATTCCCAAAACATAGACACACATATGCAGAAGAGAAAAGGAGTGTAAAGTGGCATACTTGGCGAACCAGAACGACTTGAGGAACCAGGAAAACAGCAATAAAACGTGAAGGCTTGCGAAGAAGATAAGCGTAACTGCGGAGTAGCATGATGGCGATCAAAGTCTTTCCGGAACCAGTCTCCAAAAACACAATTGTGTTATGCTTTAGCGCCTTCTCCAAAGCCTCCAATTGATAACTGTTAAAAGAAAATGTAACCCAACACAGAAAATCATTAAAAAAAAAAACAGAATCTCTGTATAGAAATCACAAACTACATATAAAAGAATAATCAGTGACCCGTTCATTGTTTGAAGAAAACAAAACCAAAACACCAAAACAGCTCCCCCCCTCATTTGAGGCGTTCTCTAAGCAACCAAACAGTGGGGAAGAAGAAATCAAGGAATCACCTTCTAGCAAATGGGAGAGGATCCGCAGGGAGTTGTTGGGTGGTATCTATATCCATGCTAACAGGCTCCATCACTGCTCAACGCAACTCAAAAGGCAGCCAAAATTGATTAAAAAGAGAACCCTTCTCTTAAGAAAAACATGATCGAAATGAAAATCCAAACAAAATGACTAAACAAGAAGTTAGGAGGACCAAAACCCAATCAATAATAATAATTAAAAAAAAAACATAAAACTCAACTCTCTGGCTCACTCACCAACTGATTAAGAAGGAGGAGCCAGATGATCGCTTCAAGTAAATACTAAATAGAGAGACTATAGACACAGAAAAACTGTGAGTTAGCAATGCAATGCATTGCGATTGCAATTCTCCAAGTGGGTGTTATATAGAGAAAACTTAAGAGAAAGGGGTTGCGGCAGTAAGTGAGTGAGGAGTGAGGAGTGAGGCTTTTCTGGTTTGGTTGCCTATGTGAGGAGGTAACTTCTCAAAGAAGGTGCCAGCCAGTCAGTGTACTGCAGAGGACAGCAGACCCCCAAAAAAAAAAATTAAAAAAGGAGTGCAAGAAATTAAAAATAAAAAAAAGGGGTTACTTCAATGAAAATTGAATTTTTGCTTATTCGTGGAAAATTTTTCAAGCAGGTACCCGTATATTGACCCATGAAAGCGAGTGGCTGGCTTCGCGTGTGTTGTTTTGGTTACCAAGTTAAGTAGTGGTAGTAGTTTGGTCATGGACCCGTGGCTCATACATTACGGGTCTCTGTCTCTCTCTACTCTCTACCGTCTGCTGCTGCCCGGAATTCGTTCTTTTGCGACGTTTGGTGTTTTGGATATGCATGCACACGTCTCTTTAGGTTAATCCAGTTGTATTTTTCCCATTATTATGCTCCCCCTCGTAATCACCGCTTGGGATTTTACAATCTTACAATTTAATGCACAGCATATATGTTGAATATCACATCTACGATTCCGTCAGTCACAGATGATCTACTTCTAAACTAATGGATTTCTATTAGTTTTACTTCTTAAACTGTCATGACTCATGAGGCTTTGATTACACGAACATTAACCAGGATGATGATACGCGGCAAGTCTATTTGAAAATTAAATTGTAAGAAGAAAAAGGAAAGAAAACAAAATCACGTCAACTAATGGCATTCCTTTCTGGGCATGTCATCTGTATAACTACATGATTGTCCATGTCCACGGTCCGATACCTGAAAACATGTTCGAGCATTTCGTCACGAGGAAGTGCAAGCTCTGTAGACGCAACTTCGTTGCTCGTGATGGACTTCCTGATCGGCCAATATGGATTTTTGGGGTTGGTGTGTTGCGAGCAGCCACCGTATCATCTTCAGCTTTGGCGGGCAAAGAGAATTGTAATAGAAAGTCTTCCTCGCGGTGGCCATGATGATGATGGAAAGGGTTCTGGTGGAAATCAAGCATGGGGGGTTTTAGGTATGTATTATGTGCATTGAATTTGCCTTTGCTTATAAGGAAATCAGAGATCTTACATTTTACTTGCCTTTTTTTGTGCTGGAATGTGGCTACCCTTTCTATGATCGTGAAACGAATTCATCCCAATCTCCAGAGGATGACCATTCCCGCGGTGAGATATAAAATTGAAACCTGTGTTCATGAAGATACTTGATTCCTTTCTTATTCAGACATTGTTAATTTTCTGAAACTTGGAATTCATCATCAATCCATCAGCATTGATTGATTTTTGCACTTACCAGCTCTGGAATAGAAATCCAATCATCACCTGTCACTGTTTTTAATATAGTTGTGTATTGATAGATGTAAAAATATACACAGGAGGATGTTTGTTAGGCATGAATGTGAAATATTTTACAGTAAAACATTCCACGTATAAGTTTAGTATTTCACAGCATCTAGTAAATGTTGATGTGAATAATAAGATGAGGGTACGGGGATGAAGGGGAGGAGGTTGCTGGAACGGTGGTGGTGATGGTACGGCGGTCGTGGCAGTGAAGAGGCGGCGGCGGTTAAAACAGCACTGGATGATGTTATGAATCCATTAATATATACATAATATTTTACATAGCTCTGTAAACTAAAATGAAATCCGGTTAATTATAAAATAACTTGAACTGGCCAGTGCTGTGTTTTGTCGTGATAGCAAAGCAACAAATGTTCACAGTTCATGAATACCTAGTTATTAAATGAAGATCCATTTTTTATAGATTATATATGTACTTATAAAACAAAAAAAAAGAAAAAAGAAAAAAGAAAAAAGAAAAAAGAAAAAGGGAATACACACATCACCCGATCGAGACAGACGAACGCCACCACTTCCGCTGACATATTCGTGACAGAATTCACTCTCGTTCGTAGAAGAACTGCATCACCAGCACCATATTTGCGATCAACTACAGGGAATGCAAAACCCATCTTAAAAGTTCAATGCCCGAAACTTCAAACGAGCAAAAAAAATTCATTTTTTTATGATTTTGAAAGGATTTCAATCAGATATGGAAGATCAGATCGTGAAAACAAGTGATTAGAACCTTCTTTGTCGTTTTCTAAAATTTATTTTTTTTAATATTTTAAAATTATTTTTACATGTTAATATTAAAAATAAAATTTTTAAAATAAAAATCACTTTAACAAATATAAATATTGTTACAATATGAAATACACTATAAGCCTAGTGATCTGGTTTTTTTTTCTTCAAAAAAACTCAAGATCTTCCCATTAAAAAGACAAATTAAAAGCAAGTTGTTAAACCAAAAGTTGGATTTTTTATTTTCTTCTTGGAGAAGTTCCATCACCTTTTTATTTATTTTTTTCCATCTCATTTTTTGCAATTTGCAATCACTGTTCTAACGTTGTTTCAACAAAAAAAATAAAAAAATTCTTCCTGCTACTATGAGCCAGAATGACCTTAACCCCTTTCAAATTTGATTTTCAAGTATTTGTTTTTTTTTTTAAAAAAAAAAGTTTTTTTAAAAAATTAAAATTTAAAATTTTTTATTTAAAATTAATATTTTTAAATTTTTTAAATTATTTTAATATGCTAATGTTAAAAATAATTTTTAAAAAATAAAAATATATTTTAATATTTTTTAAATAAAAAATATTTTAAAAAATAATTAAATCGAACCGAATCTCTATGCCGACATGTAGAGGGACCAAAAACTTATTTTCCTCGAATCTCCTTGGATTTAAACCTTCACAGTAGGATCAAGCATCTGTACCAGTAACTTGATAAGAGCATAGCACGGATCTGTCGGATCATTCTCGGCTTTTCCTGTACACTTTACGCTGGAAGATTTCTCAATCTTGGACTTCACATCTTTAAAAAGCCACTTGACGTTGTGCTTCGTGTTAAAGGTATCAAGAAAATGACCTCAACTAATTTCTTTTAAAAAATCAAGATTATAAAATAAAATATTAATTATATTTAGCGCGAAATCAATTTTGATGGATTGTTTCCCCTAAAATGCATCAACTAATATTGTTTCAGTGTATTTAACGCTACGGGCCTCGATCCAACACCCCCCAATTCATGGGCCTATTGAGCACAAGAGCTAGATAAAGTGATGTAGGCCCATAAAATAGTACGGTAATATCACGGAATAAATGGAAAGAACAAAAAGGAGCGGGGGTACGTATGGAAATGAAAAAAAAGATAAAACTAGGGTTTAGAAGCATTTCACCCGAACACACATATCTACTACTGCCGCCATCTAGTGCTGCTGCTCTCTGAGGCGTCTTCAGGAGAAGTGAGAGGAAGCGGACGATAAAAAGCAAAAATGGTAAATTTGTTGTGAACTCGTTTTGCTTAATGTTTGTTTCTTTGCATATAATAAGAACTGCCTGGAAAACTGCCCCTGTCCATCGTTACAGATGTGTGTAGACTATTGCTGTTTTCAGTAGCCTCTATGGTGGCATCTCCTCCATTCGGGCTCTATATGTATTACTTTCTTCTTACAAGCAGATTAGAAGTGCAATACTAATACGATGTTGCTCGTAATGCGATGTTGTTTGGTTTTGTGGTGATTATGTTGTATCAGTTAGACATTGGAAAATAAAAAAAAATTAGAGCTTAATCCATATGTCAGGGACTCTAGTTTTGATGGTTAACTAAGGAAATAAGTTTCAAATTTCGCTGACTTAAATGGATGTAACCAGCTTTCTCAATTGTGGCAATTGATGGAGAATGGAATCGACTGTGTTCCTATTCTAGCAACTGTGTTCGAGGATGCCTTGCAGCGCCTGGGCTTTTTTTGGTTCAGCTAGAGATATCTTTGTTGTTTGCCTAATGTTATAAAAGCTGGGTTTTTTTAGTTATTTGCACAGCCAGATAGATGCATTTAACCTTGGTTTTTTTTTTTTTTTTTGTAGTGATGAATTTTTGAAATTATAAGCAACTTAATTGACAACAAGTTACACAAGCTGATTGCTAGACGTGCTGTTATAGTGGAAATTGGGTAGCAATCCGATTTGATGTGGAATAAGTTTTGGAAAAATTGATTCGTGTGGAACCATCTAAGATCTTATTATGTTTCCTGCTCTCTTGCGGGGAAAATGCTTTTCTTGTTTCTTTTATAACTGCTGATTCGGTACATTTGGTTTGTTTATTTTCCCATGGCATGAAATTGGTGTGCTCCCTGAATTTTATGAACGCTCTAATAGTTTTTAGTCTTCCTTTGTTACTAACAGCCAAAGCAGATACATGAAATCAAGGATTTTCTTCTCACAGCAAGAAGGAAGGATGCTCGTTCTGTTAAAATCAAGAGGAGAAGAGATGTGGTGAAGTTCAAGGTTCGATGCTCCAAGTATCTTTACACACTGTGTGTGTTTGATCCTGAGAAGGCTGACAAGTTGAAGCAATCTCTTCCTCCAGGTATAGGGACATTCTGTCTTTAATTGCTGTTTATATGTTGTGTCATTTTTGAATTACTCCACTTTGTTTTGATCGAAGGCTATCCATGTCAATAACCAATCATCTTTTACATGCGTTTCGCACCTCTAATGATCTAAACTACAAACATGTACTTTTTGCTAGATATCAATTTGATTCCTTTTTTATTTTAATTAATAATATCTCTCTTGCTCGTGCTCAAGATTTTTGAGATAAAATTAAGAACCCAACAATTTCTTCACTCCCTTTCCCCCTTCTATTTGAATTATTAAATCCTTGAAAAGGATTGATTGTGTAGTCTGTGTGATTTATTTTAGGTGACTGCTCACTACTTGGTTCAAACGTTCTGTTTTTAGGTTTGAGTGTTCAAGAACTGTGAAGAAACAATCGAAGTGTTTCTGGGCCATTACTGAAGTCAAGGATCTAATATTTAGTCTTGTTTAAATTTTTTTTTTATTGTGATTTTTGAGTAATTTTGTCTTGATTTAGTGACTTACCACTGAGATCTTATCCTATTCGTGGAGAGGCCTTCTTATAATACAAAGTGGTGGATTGTTAGAACCGCTTCTTGGAGAAAGTTTTTCACTAGTCATATTCAATTTTTTTCATCTATTCTCTGAGCACGGGTGATCCAAATAAATTATTCTAGAGGCAAAAGCGTCAATGTTTGTAGGCCGTCTGACTCTCGCTGCTACAATTTCGGTTGAATCTGTCGTCCCTATTTAGGTTTTCGCAAGTTTCCACTAGTGTTAACAAAGTAAAAATCCATAAATCAAAAAAATTTCTCAGATTTTGAGCTATGTATATTCTTGAGACTGTAAGTGAGGTTTCGTCAAGAAATAAGTAAATACTCGACGTGAAAACAAAATGTCATGGAAAATTTCCGAGCTGTGGAAACTCCAGAGGGCTAGTCTGTGTATATAAGAGAATGCTCGAAGTCTTAAACTGCTGATTTCAAGGCTGTCCTTGAGTTTATGGGAGTGATCCTAAATTTCGTCGAGCTGAGTAATTTTCTTTCCCGTTCCTATATGTAGTGTGACTGTCGTCTTCAAGATGTTGTCCTAGATATTTTGCAACATTCTAACAGGTCGGATTTTTTGAACAAGAAACTGGTTTTTACTTCTTAGTAATGACGAACATCATATGATAATATTAAAAACCTTGCCGAACATCGTTCCCTTCCATACAAATCAATTGCGTTGAAAAACAAATTTTTATATTTTTTGAAAATTCACAGATAATGAACGAAAAATGGTCATAGAATTATAGAAAGGTTACTGAATCCTTTAAAATCTAGAATTCTGCCTCGTCATGCGTCATTAACTACAAAGATTTATCAAATGAACCTTTTTCTATCAAAGGTCTATCCATGCCACCAAAGCTCTGGTGCAAGTTGACAGAGTAACAACGTCCAAGGTCAGGGATTTGGATTCAAAATCTAATATTAGGTACGGAAGATTTTGGGGCAAGTGTTAGCCTAAATGCATCGGAGCTGTTTCTCTGAAGTTCTTGATATCTTCAATCACCTGATTATTTTTACACAGAAGATCACCAATTAATAATACGCATCAATGTCACTTGGGTTTACTTTGTGAAGAGATACGGAGCGAATTGTGAAAATGTAATTTCAGACTTAAATTCAGCCAAGGATTTAGATGGAAGTGAATATTCATGTCTGGAGGAAATGAGTTTGTTTTTAGCAGTTGAAATCTTTTTTTCAATTACAAGGGAAATGAATGCTATGCCACTACGTTTTTAATTTTTATACTACCGAAGCCTGTAAACTTTTTTTCATGGCCACCAGGGACATTGAACAAGCCTCCTCCTCCGCATCTTCCTCTTCTTGCCGTAAATGGAGATATGATGTCTTCCTTAATTTCAGAGGTAAAGACACCCGTAAGAATTTCACTGATCATCTTTATGCTGCTTTGCTGGGAAGAGGATCACGGTATTAATAAGTATGGTTGCGGTTGTTTTTCAAAGTATTTTTTACTCATAAAAATATTAAAATAATATTTTTAAAAAATCATTTTTGATATCATCGCATCAAAATAATTTAAAAATATCAAAAAATATTAGTTTTAAACAAAATAAAATAAAATAAATTTAAAACTTTTCAAAAACGCTTTTAAAATACAAAAATAAACAAGGCCAACAATACAAGACTCGAGAGTTGCGGTGTGAGTAGAATTTGGAAGGGCAAAATCATGGATTAATTGTATAAAATTAAATAATTTCACAAGCTGGATATTGATATGATATATCAGGTTTTTTTTCTTAAATTAGCAGGATGTGGGGAACTTGAAGATGAATACTCTTGAAGTTAGAAGATCAAAAGATAAAATGTGATGTAAAGATTATTAGGATATGAATTTGTCGACGATGCTTATAATTAATTCAAAAAAATGAGATCAAAATCATGACACCAATATAGTTTCATGATTAAATAGAAATAAAATTAATAAACATTTGTGATCAACTCCCATATTCAAGTGCATACTTCATAGCCCATGATTGATGATTATAAAGAGAAAGATCAGAGCAATTTATTCAAGCAAAGTGACAGTAAAGTCCGAGTCGTGATCAAGGTTGTCAATTTCGTTTTGTTTTGTTTGAAATTGTCGAAATATTCCATATCAATTTTAAAAACGGAACAAAACAGAACAATTTTCATCTCATTTTAAATCTCGGCCCGTTCCGGATTTTTCAGCTAAATTCTGGCCGGAACATTCCGGTTTCATTCCACATGTTCCGTTCCGCTCTTGAAAAGCCATTAAATCAAATTGAATCTTGTTCAATTTAATTAATTAAATCACCCAAGTATAAAAAGCTATTTTTTATTACTATTTCCAATAACAATGATATTAATAATAATATTTAAAATTATTATTTTTATTTTCATTAACAATTATATTATTTTTTTAAAATTAGATTTATCACTTATATATATGGTTTATATTCATGTTGTTTTTTCATGTTTAAACTTTGTAGAAATTTAAGCAAAACAATGGATGCTTTAGATTTCATCAGCCTTGATAACATTGACCTAACTTTATGTTTAAAATATTTGTGTTAAAACATTTTACTTTCATAGTATTTTGATATTTTGTTTAAGTTGAATTACTTTAAGTTAAAAATCTATTCAATCTTGACTATTTAGAAATATTTTAAATTTTAAAATTATATTTATTTGGTATTATATTTGTATTGCATAATTTATAATTAATTTATCTTGAATTTAAATTATATTTGTTGAATTATATATATATATATATATATATATGAATAATACAACATCACGTTTAAACACTACAAAACTAAAATATTTTATTTTAATTAAAAAAATAAAATAAAATAAAATTTACAATGTTGATCGTGACTTGTCAATCACCTTTCTTGTATAAATAAATAAAAATCAAGAAAAGTGAAGTTGTACAGGGAAAAAGAAAATTACTTCAAAATCCTGGACAGGCACGATTCCGCAGCATATTCTTCTTGCTTGCTTGCTGGGTTCCCTTCTGTACATTTTCTATCCACTCTACTGATAAGTATGGTTTCTATTTTATTTTCTTTCCCCTGTTGCTGTCAGAGTCTGTGGAGCTTTCTCAAGACACGACGGGTAGGTGGTGGTTGTTCAACTACAGCCACCGAAAACGTGGGCCGCTTGTTATTTCCCGGCATTTATTTATCTGTTTATTGATATTAAATAAAAAAAATGTAAAATGTAATCGGCTTCAATAAAATGTTATATTTGATTGAAGGTAGAGAATTATTTTGGTACACCATAAAATTGATTTATTCTCAAGAATTAAAATAACAGCACAATATTTGAGTGATTATTGCTATTAAGATCAACAAGTAGGAAGTGAAAAGTACAAGGATGACAAAGCAAAATGTGTCCACAATTGTATTTAGCTCGAATATCCGTGTGATGTTTGACGACCAGGTCCAACATGTATTTTATCCAAATTTAAAATTTTGTTTTATTTAAAATTTAATTTTTTAATATGTTAATATTAAAAATAATTTTTTTAAAATAGAATATATTTTTTTAAAATAAAATATATTTTTTTAATATATTTTCAAATAAAAAATATTTTAAAAGTGAAATTTTTTTATATTTTCAAAGTTACTTCTTAAAATATTTTGTTTTAAAAATATATTAAAATAATATATTTTTTATTTTTTTAAAATTTAAATCTTGACCTGTACCGCAATCTTATCGATTTGCACGCGCATCAAGCCAAAAAATAAAATAAAAAAACAAAAATTAAAGACTGCAATAAGTATTAAAGGAAAATGGACCGACGGCCACCACCAACCATCCTGACTGGCACTCTCTAGTCTCTGCCATTCTCAAACCCGAACCCGAATACATTCCCGTTTCAACCCAATCATGCGACAAGACTTCAGTTTCTGCCCATGTTTCGGAGACCGAAGCTTCGACGATACCGAACCCGATCGTGACCCGGTACTATTGGTTTCCGGAATCGCAGGGTCCATTCTCCATTCAAAGAAGAAGAACGGGTCTGAGACTCGGGTTTGGGTCAGGCTTCTCTTGGCTGATTTGGAGTTCAAGAAGAAAATATGGTCTGTTTATAATCCAAAAACAGGTCTCCTCCCTTCTCTTTACGACTAAATACTTACATATGTATTGTGTTCTCTACTCATGCATGGATGTAGTTCTTGTGTTTATGCTTAGAAAGTTCTGTACTTCTTTGTTTGTTTGGTTGCTGAGAAAAGAAAGAGAAAGAGAAATATGAATTGGTATTTATCTAAAAGAGTTTGGTTATCAAGAAAATGTAGAAAAGACAAGAATTTTGTGTGACATATCATTTATATTCATTCATCTACACACACACACACACACACACTTGTTTGGTCGTGGGAAGAGGACAGGAAGTGGCAAAAAGGGCAGAAAACAAATTATATTTTCTTTGAAGTCTTCTTTTACTTTACTTCCTTCTTACTAGAAGGAAAAAAAATCTTCTCAGTCCCAAAGTGAAAGTATGTAACTTTATCTTCTTAAAAATTGAATCGGAATCTTCTAACGAGGGGAAATTCCTTCATTACTCTTGTTATAATAATAATAATAATGGTTATTGTATTATTTTATTAATGATTAAAGTTTTTAGTTTTTTTCTTTAGTTTAAAAGAAGTCCAAGACATGGTTTGGTAAATCAATCACAACTTTTAATTTCATCGTTGCTTGCATCGAGCTGTAATTTTGATAGAACATTCTGGAGGCCATGTTTTCAATTTGGTTAAAATATCATGATAATCAGAAGTTGTGAAGGCCTCCAAATAAAGGACGGAAGTTACCGTGCAAAATTATCTTTATTTTTCTAGCTGATTTAAGATTTTTTTCTATTTAGATTAGTATTTCTAGTTTGATTAATATTTTACTTGTTATAAACTCTAATGATAGATAGATTCTATTAGCTAGGGAAGTTTTAATTAGAAATACTTTTCTATAAAGATTTTAGGTTTGAAAAAACTAATTAATTTTTTTTTTAAAAAAACCCTTAAATATGTATATTTTTTACCATCACTACTAAACATGAAAATTATGTTATGTTTTCAGGACCCTACAAAATCCCTGGATGTTCTTATTCAAATTTGGATCATTTAT
>Ga0307507_10008659_pt1 | contig 13943 bp, 19 predicted proteins | sample 7_EM_MG_FD_207223 | JGI IMG/M metagenome (GOLD analysis project Ga0307507, IMG submission 207223) | Populus trichocarpa ectomycorrhiza microbial communities from riparian zone in the Pacific Northwest, United States - 7_EM | ecosystem: Host-associated > Plants > Roots > Unclassified | place...
AACCCGCTAATGAGAAGCAAGTCTTGAGGAATATTCTGTGGCACTTTGAAGTTATCCATTGAGTTGCAAAAACCCTGATGGCAGGATTGCCTTTTCCGGAAACGTCTCTTTTTTTTTCTTCCTCTCTCTCACTTCCAAAATGTATCGAAACTGTCGGAAAACTTTCACTTTTTCGTTGAGGCTCTATTCCACTGCTCCCACAGAAAAGCCGTCGTTGAAGCTTGTTGCAGAACTTCGAAAGCGCACCGAGGTGTCCATCACCAAAGCTCGTGAAGCCCTCAGTGCATCCAACAACGACGTGTCTGCAGCCCTTGAATGGCTCCAAAAGGACCTTATTACCAGCGGCGCCAAGAAGGCTGCCAAACTAGGGGGTAGGCCGACGCCGGAGGGTCTTATTAGCGTGTCTGTGCTGTCAAGGGGCGGCGAGTCGCACATAGCTGGGGTGCGGGCTGCCATGATCGAGCTGAACTGCGAGACGGATTTTGTTGGGAGGAACGAGCTCTTTGGAAGGCTGGCGGCCGACATCGCTCATACGGCGGCATACATCTCCGATCATACTGGCTCAGCGATAGCATTTAATAGGGCGTTTCCACTCGACGTATTGAAGGACGCGCCCCTGCTTTCTCAGCTGAATCCCACGGCGCCTCCGACTGGGACAGTTGGCAGTTCTATTCGCGATATGATTTCCAAAGTTGGAGAAAATATTTCGTTACGTCGAGCCCTTACAGTGGTGGAGAACCCACCCTTACCCAACAGCGACGTTGCACTCCGCCTTGGGTCATACGTACATGACTTCAAAATTGGCAGTCTAGCCTTGCTGGCTCTCAAGTCGAGGGGCATATCTTCGTCGCTTACTTCAAACGCGTTCCGAGAGAGGCTAGAGTTTTTAGAACGGGCGTTGGCACGACAAATCCTCGGTTTCGAAACGACATCTGTCAATTCCTCTGAAGATCAAACGTCCTTATACAATCAACCATTCATGATGTTTTCACGAGAAATGGATTCCCCGCTTGTTGGAGAAGTGCTTCGTAGCTGGTCAGAGAAGGAAGGACTGCTGAAGGAGAGTCCTGACGGAGGCGTTGCTGTCCTAGATTTTGCGAAGTGGAGGGTGGGAGAAACCCTTGTAGAATGAGCCCATTCCATGTAATACTTCTCGTATGGTTATATGTATATATGTACATCATCATGCGATCTTACAACATTTAATTATTTATCATTCCGCTTTGGCATGCAGCTTTCTAACGTGAGGGAGTCCGTAAAGAAATTTGACGGTATAATTTTGTGGATTGTCCTTGACGCACAGGGCCCTGATGAACAATTTCAATCAAGAACGGAGGTCGGAAGAATGCCAACGCACACATCTACGAAAAGAGGATCAGATAAGAGGCAGCAATAAAGGAGAGAAAAACACGTACATTGAATGCCAATGAACATAAAGTAAGATCCAGAACCCTGCTTTGGGTCTCAGCATAATGATCATGAGGATCGAATGTTAAAAGTTACAGTTAGTACATGCCACCATGAATGGCCTATCGGGGAAAGTAAATTAAGAGAGCGGAGTGAAAACAAAATTGAATTGTGCACACTAACCTTCGAGTAAAAACGCTAATGGCCATCCAATGGCTATTTTCCATCGTGTAAGTATATGACAAAACAAGTTATCCATGTTCCAAATGAAAAATCCCAAAGCAAAAAGAGCAGCGCCGGTTGTGAAAAGCTTTCCTATGGCAGATTTCTTCTTGTCAGGAATGCGGCGGGACGCTTCCGACTTTTGGAGAATATAGGCAATTCGGAAAGCCGTGGATAGTACGAGGCTGGCGAAAACGACTTGGTGATATACAGGATTGCGGTATGCCATACTAGTGAAGGGCAATCATGAAGACATTCTGGAAACCAACGAAGAGGGATTGCGCTCACTAGGACCATGTGAATAACACGTCGAAAAGTGCCAAGCAGATTATTAGAAGTTTAGTGCGGTTGGATCGTAAGCTGAAGCCGGGTTCGTCGTCGAACAAGAGCCATAAGCTCATGGAACCGACATAAATCATGGGTAACTCATCAGCAAGCTGAGCCCCAAACTTGAGAGTAGCGTGAAAGAGAAAACTTCCTATGCCGACGAGAGCGATACCCTGCTTGGCACGAGACATGATTCATATCTGACGACGCTTTAAGATGAACGTACGGCATAGCCGACGGCAAATCTTTCAGGTAAGCCTTGAAGACGAGCTTCTCTCCAACCGCAGAAGGCAAGGCCAACAGTAAAAAGATTTGAAAAGGTGTTTGCCATTTCTGCGATGTAGGGAGAAAACTGGTGGTTGAGCTTGAAGAGGAAGATGATAAGAACGGATAAGAGAAAGAGATGAAGGAGGACATGCTTCACACCAGTCGAGAGTTGCTGTTACTGGCCCATATACGCCCTGTTTTTGAAGCCAAGGAGCTACTGATGTCAAGTTAAGCATGACGGGTAGGAGAAGAAGAAGAAAAAAGGGGGAAATTATACGCAACGCGGAAGTTTCAGTAGAGATAGCAGCGGCTGATGACGCGGGGATTAATGACTGTGCCGACGACAGTAGAAATATGCGATGGTGCACGTGCTCTAACTTACTCCCCTTGCCATCATGCGATCTTCCATCTTGCGCAGAACACTATCCACTGCTGCAGTCCCTCCCGTCCAGCTTACCACTCTTCCAAATAAAATACGCGTTGCTACAGAGTCAACCCCAGGCCATTTTTCTTCTGTCGGCCTCTATATCGACGCAGGTACGCGCTATGAAAACCCAAGGGCATCTGGTATCAGTCACTTCCTTGACCGCATGGCTTTCAAGGTACCTACACCCATGCTTTTTTTCACTAAGATTTTCACTCTCCACAGAGCACAACCTGTCGGACAAGTGAAGCCATGTCCAACGATATCCACTCACTCGGCGGTCAAATAACCTGCGCCTCATCCCGCGAGTCAATGATGTACCAGTCTTCGCATTTCCACAAAGCGACTCCTCTTGCTCTCTCTCTTATAGCAGACACTGTCATAAACCCAGTTTTTTCACCAGAGGAGATTGAAGTACAACGTGACGCGGCAGCGTACGAGATACGTGAAATCAATGCAAAGCCTGAAATGATCCTTCCTGAAATATTGCACAATGTCGCTTACGGTCTTGGAGGGCTGGGAAACCCTCTCTTATGTCCGGAGGAACGAATATCACAGATCGATGCCGACGCTCTTCGGGCCAGCATCAAGGAGTGGTATCGCCCCGAACGCATGGTCATTGCAGGCGCTGGCATGCATCATGAACAGCTGGTGGAGCTCGCTGACAAGTTCTTTTCGTCACTTAAACCATCTACAACGTTATCTCAACCCTCCGCGTCTCGCTCTAATACCATCCCTTCTCCCCATCTTCTTTCTCCTTCATCCCCTTCCGTCGCCAAAACACTTACTCGAGCTGCATCATATCTGTTCCCCAACAACCTATCTGCTCATGTGCCGAAAAACTCCTCCTCTACATACACTGGTGGTCACCGGTTTATACATGACCCATCGGCAGAGTTTGACCACCTTTACATTGCCTTTGAAGGGGTGGGCATCCACGACGACGATATATACGCTCTTGCGACGATGCAAATGCTTTTAGGTGGTGGGGGCAGTTTCTCCGCCGGGGGGCCTGGGAAGGGCATGTACTCTCGCCTCTACACGCACATTCTCAATCAGTACCCACAGATAGATCACTGTGCTTCCTTCCACCACATCTACACAGACTCGTCATTGTTTGGTTTATTCGCCTCCTTTGTACCCGCTGCATCAGGCGTGTCGGGAGGCAACACTGCGAGCCAGATTCTTCCTCATCTCGTACACCAACTTAGCCTTTTGCTATACTCGCCTATCCCTCAGGTCGAACTTAGCAGGGCAAAGAACCAGCTCAAGTCAAGCTTAATGATGGCGCTTGAAAGCCGTTCAGTCGAGGTCGAGGATCTAGGTCGCCAGGTTGGTTTCTGTTCTTCATTCCTTTATGGTTCCCGACTCACTTTTCGCGTAGATTCTTGTGCACAATAGAAAGGTGCCAGTCACGGAAATGACTGACAAAATAGATCAGGTGACACCTGAAGACATTCGACGCGTCGCTGCCAGACTATGGGGCCTGGAATCCAGAAGCAAAGCCACAGTTGTTTGCATGGGTCATGAGGATACTGGTTCATGGAAGGAGGTATTTAGCAAGTACGGACTGTCGTCTGTCTAACACAGCTGGTCGTTTCATCTAGACATACTACAGTCATTTAATCCCAATCATCCAGATTTTGATTTGATTGCCGTCCATCTACTATCTCGCCTCGTGCTCAAGTACACCTCGGAACCAGGTTCGCAGTCCATCCATGCGTTCGCCTGGGTGGGTATCACATTCGTCACCTTATCCAGTTTTCATCAGTTAAGATGTGAGTATAAATGACCGGACTTACGAGGTATCTCTTTCCCAACTCAAAGGTGCCCGCGGCACTTCCCTCTGAGAGGTTTAAATTGAGAACGTCCCAAACTGTGAGTTGAGCGGTACGATTGGCCGGCCTCCTATCCGTGCGAGCATCCTTGACGATCAGAACTCGGAAGTTGCGGACATCGCGAGGAGGGCAATTGGTCTGCATGAAAATTAGCATATTGACACATAGAACTGGCCACGTCTGCTTACCCGGAGCTCTTTCTCGATTTCTTCTTCTATTCGTTCTTGATCACTTTCAATGCGCTGACGAATATGCTTCGCCAGCCAGCCAGCATCGCTAGGGCTTATTTGCGCCAGAACACTGGTAGCGTCAGTGGGGTCCTCGAGCTGATCGTAGAGGTCGTCTATCTTATCTGGTGGATAGTCTACGAAGCGTTAGTGAACGACAACAGTCTCAAGAGACCCCTTACCATCATCCTTCGGCTGGAAGTGAATACCTGCCTTCCTTTCCAGGCGATCAATATAGCTCTCGTAGCGAGAAGTCTTTTTCTCCATTTCGCCTCGTAACTTGGAAACCTCGATTTCGCGTCGCCTCTATAGGGATTGTTGACACAGAATTCCATTTCGCCAAGAAGAAAACATACCGTCCACTTCTCATTCACTTGAGCTTCTTCAATTTCACTTCTCGGGCCATCACGACGCTTCTGCCCGTCTTCATCCTCAAAGAACTCAAAAAACGCTATGGGGTACATCTTAAATAGTGAGTCAAAATTTTCGATTGTATTAGTCGAACAGAGTCACCTTGAGTATTATCAAGTCCATTGCGGCCACCACACCTCCATCAGCCGTTAACGAGTGAAGCGTAGACACACAAGGACCTCGTTGAAATCCTAATTTTGTGTGCCAGGGAACTAGATGAGATGAGTTCCCAGATATAACGAGTTTGGTTGTATTGTAGGCCCTCAAAATCTCCATCGGGTCTTTCTTTTCAGAGGAAAGCTGTTCAAGCCAGGTCAGTCCTGCTTTCAAGGAGGTGTCAATGCTCACATACTCGAGCACCAGCAACGCCAATCTTCCTGCCAATTTTGATTGTTCCCTTTCGGATGGCTCTAGCCATTGGCCGATCGACCTGTGCGCGTAGTCTATACCAGCCGTCGGTAACTTCAAGTTCAGGATGAGGTTCAATCGGTAGACCATCCTCCGTGACTCCAGGTTCAGACCAGGACACACCAGATACACAGAGGACGAGAGGAAATGCTGCTGGCGCATCTCGTGCGACTATTAGCCGAAGCGCTGGCCGGCTACCGCCATTAACCTCGCGTTCATATCTGGAGGGCTGGATGAGATAAACTATGAGGGTGTCAAAAAATACATTACCTGTACAAAAGTTGACGGATGATCTCTGCCCAACGCCATCGCTTCTCTTCTGAAATGACCTCTCTGTGAGGTTCCAGACGTACCATTCCAGCGAGTTTCCAGAGAATGAGGCACCAATGGTTTTCCACCCATGGTTCTGTTGCAAGTATACAGCCACGCTCTAAAAGAGCTTCGAGAGCATCGGATGGCCCGAGCAGCGAGGATGTTACCGACGGAGAGGCGGGAAAATGGAATTTGTACGACAATGCCAGAGTGGGGGTCATCCGGTTCAACATTGGGACGTTTCTGTTGATCAGGTCAGATTACGCAGGGTATGGACCACGCACGACTCACATTCCAAGACATTCAAGTTCCTCAGATGTATACCGTTGTGGTTGCAATCCAGATGATCGTAGCTCAATCTTTGGCACTGGGGATAATATGTGAGCACCGAAATGAAGAGAAAACATTTACGGATGCTACGTACTAGAACCAAAAGATTTTACTCTTGCAGAAGGTCTACGCTCCCTCGTCAACCAGTTTTCGCCATCATTAACAAAAGTGGCAGGCGTTACGAGGGTCAAAGGCGACCGTTTGGCAGAACCTTGAAGGTTTGCTCTTCCTGGCTCACCTGGTTTCATACCAGGTTTAAACGGCGTAACAAACGGGGCGGGAGTGACTCTGACACCGTTAGAACGCTGTTTTGACGAAGCTGGTGTAGCAAACGACCGGGAAATCGGTGGAGCTGACAGTGGATGTTGAGATCCAACAGGTGTAGACGTAGGCGGCATGACCGAATGCCTGGGATTGAGAGGAGAGCTGGAAAAAGCTTTGTTTGAGTTGGGCAGTGGTGCCCTGCGAAGAGGAGATTTGAATGCTTTGGATCCACTGCTAATGTTCAGATTCAGACGACTAGCGGGCGAGAATGATGGCGGCGACGAAGCAGTGACCGACGGGCGTGAAAAGACAAAGGGGGTTGGTGTAGTGGGAGTATTGCCCAAATCCTTCATTGTGCGCAAAGCAGGGCGTTCAGGCGAAAAGTGAACAGGCACACGCCCTGCAGGCTTGAACGATTCCATTTGGATTCTCTGGGCTGCAAAGGAGGGGTCGTTCTCGTTTGTGATGTCAGCACCATGACCACCATCAGCCCATATATCGCGCAACTTCTCCCGAGCTGTGGCTAGGGCGGCATGGGATGGTGCTGTTAGCTCAGGCGCAGAGGCTTTCTGAAAACCGGCCGACGCCAGGGAAACAGATTTCGCCGTCTGGAAAGTAACAGGGATATCAACTGGCGCTGGATTGAACCAGGCATCATAGTCGGTTTCTGGTAGTGCTTCCGGGGAGGGCGAGCGTTCATAGCTCTGTGTGGTTTGTAAATTGGCCAAGCTACGCGCAGGAGCAAATCCCATGTTAGAGAATGAAACAGTTGACGAGGTTGCTGGCTTGCTGTGTGATTGGGGTGTTCCTATCCTGAATGGATTATCTGGGTCATCTTGGAGACTTGCATGTAGGGATGGGTAGGACTTTGGATCTCCCCATGTCAGTTTCGTCGGACAACTGGTAAGAGGCCCAGCTTCTCCCAACCCTCTTCCCCCATTGCTTGCGGTATGCCCAATTACTCGTGACGCTTGAGAAAGATGGGCATCAAGAGCATCGAACGCGTCCAGATGGTCCTGGCTGAGATCCTCTAAGAATTCATCGTAGGTGGGCGAAGAAAGACGCTGTCGTTTCCTTGGCGGGGAACTCGAGGGGGAAAGGCCTTTGAAGGGAGATTAGTTTCCCGACATGGAGGCATACACAAACATACCTGGTGAGTGTGGCATGTGGGGGTAGTCTAGTCGTGTATTATGGTAATTGTAAAGTGCTGTTGGAAGCGTAAGGTCAGGCTGGGCGCCAAACGTTGTAAGTATAACGCGTCGAGCCAAGGAACGAACGCCAGTTTGAAATTTAGGTACGTTCAAGTCACGTTATCGCAGTACACACGCCTCCGAGTTGTGTAACTCTTGAGCTTGGATCCGTTTCGCGTACGTAGGTCACCTCGAATATGAGATTAGCATTGAAGAAAACGGTAGTGCATGAAATGTTTTTCTCTGTGGATGCGTAAACAAAGTATCTTTTGCAGTCCAACGGAACTTTTCTCTTGATATTACCCCCCGAACGACGACCAACCTTCTTCGAGCCTCGCACGGCTCCGTTTTTTAGGTTCCTCATCATGAATGGTACTAGCGTAAACGCCACACAGAACCAGCCAATCAGGTCGGCGAAATTACCTCCCAGCGCAGCTCCTCCAGCACCTGCTATAGCCCCTCCCGCTACCCCAGTTCAAGCCACATCTTCAATGAACCAACAAGCTCCTGCAAACCGTACAAACCCACCACCACATCAGCATCATCATTCCCCAACTGTTAATGGTCACCATTCACAGACAAAGAAACGAAATGATGCACCCGTGGACCCCGCCACAATGTACGAGAGCTTGAAGAATAGGATAGCAGCATTGGAAGAGGAAGAAGTAATCGAAGAGGAAGAGGAACGGAGGTTTGGTGCGTGCTGGTTTCCTTCATCTGTCTACAAGTTCCTTGACGACTGCGGCCACAGCGGAGGAAGCCCAGAAGTCTGTCAAGGGCATGGAGGAAAACACAATTCATTCCAAGTACATTGAGTTGGTGGGTCCTAGAGCTTACGCTTCCGTCCAATTTGACTTTACGACTACAGTTCGCCGAACTCAAACGAATGGAGAGAGATCATGCCAAAGAAAAGCAAAAGCTCGTAAAAGACAAGGATGCAGGTACGTTGTGTTGCATGTATGAGCGATTTACATTTAAACCGCCTCCCCAAAAGCCAAAGGGCAATTAACCAAGGCGAACCAAACTAAAACCAAGATGGAAAACCTCGCTCGTGAATTGCAAAAAGTAATTTTAATTTCTCTTTCTCTGGTCTCGCTGAGGTTTTTTTTTCCACAGGAAAATAAACGCTTACGGGTAGGCAAAAGAGGACTTATTCAAGTTCCCTACTTCTCTGACCAAGATTCAAGGAGGATGGCAAGCGACTTGCTCAAAGTGTGGAGGAGGCCCAAGAGGAGGTAAGTGTTTCTTAGAAACGATTCGCTCGAATATCTCACGCAGATTAAATAGCTGATACAAATGAAGAACGATCTGGCAAAGCGTGCCGATAACGCTAAAGCGCAGGATGTTAAATACCGCGAAATGCCTGACATTGTTGTCAAGGTCGTCTGCCGCTACAGAGCAGAGTTGTATTTCAAAATATCAAGGAAGACCAAATTATCACGATTGTTTAACGCATGGGGCAGTAGAATGGAGCGGGCAGGTGGAAGTAGAGACGACCTTAAAGGGCTAGATGTTGGCGGGAGCAGCATGGGGCAGACGAATGGATCAACCAGGTCTGACGCGGCCGGTACATCGCTATCTGGGTTGCCGCCATCAAACCCGACCATGCAATTTATTTTCACGCACAACGGGAGGACGGTGGAAGCCGACCAAACACCTGAAGAGATTGGAATGGACGAGGGGGATGAACTTCTTGCTGTGGAGTTGATGGACTTGACAGAAGGTGGTTCAGAATTTTGGGTAGGTGGAATTTGAACATTTCAACTCGTGCCTCTGTTGATAATTTTAAGGAGGAACATGTCGAACCACGCCGCGAAAAGCTGAAGAAGAATTGGATCAATGACCCGGCGGAGTATGTATCAGTCTTTTGCGTAAGAATGCCTAACTCACCGACGTGTCAGAGCAAAAAGATCCATCCAAGAGATCTTCGACGGAGTGTATGTACGCTCCCTTTATTTATTTCACCTTCGTCATTGCATTTTTATAGCGTTCGTGAGCGGCTCAAGGAAGTCCTTCGACAGTACGAGCTCAGAGAACGACATTTTGAATGCGTTATCCGTTCTAAGGAGCTCGAGGTCCTTCTGTCTCGTGCACGTGCTGCGGAGCAGAAGCAGCTCGCCGAAGGCGAGAAAGCACGGTTTGAAAGGCGAGAGGAAGAGGCATGTCGTTGCTCGCACCAATGTACTGCATTCCTAACTGTTGCTGGCGTCCTAGAACATTCAGCTGCGGAAGGACCTCGAGGATGCTCAAAACGGGCAGACGATGCTCATTGATAAGCTAATTACCTGTTGTAAGGAGGTAGGAGGTCAATCTCTCGATTTAGCTGTTGAACCTGAACACGGAGCACGCGTTAGATCATACAAAAACCCAATGCTGAACGGACACAACGGTTATTTGCTTCTTTACGGGAAGAGCTGGAGAGAAAGGGGCCTCGAGGTGTCAAGAAACTTGTCGATGGTTCTGTGGGCGGGTGAAATGTTTGTTCACCAGCCAGCTCTCAGCACGGATATCAAAATTTGCATCACAAAAAAAAACCTTCGAGGTCCCTACAAAACCAGCACAACGTGAGATGCCAAAGTCCGTTCGAAAGTGTCTATGGGTATCGATTAAGAAGTTCCATGGAACCATATTTGCCTTCCCGCGTAGGTGTGCTCCGTTCATGCTAAAGCGTCAAATTCTTCCACCTGCGATACCGTTCCTGACCTTGTAAAAGTCTTTCCTTTCACGCTTTCCAACCCTTCGCCTGCATAGCTCACTAGAGGCGAGATTTCAATCTCAACGCCTTCTTCCACTTTTGCCCCGGCTGCCTCCAAGAATCTTTTTTGTTGTGCAAGGAGGTCCCGACGACTTGTCTCGGGATCATCTGATCCTGTCCCTAAGGCATTCTTCAAAGGACTGAATTCCTCGCTCCTTTCAACCTCCAATACGGCAAACCGCTTTGTGAACGGGAAGACATCGAAAACAAATCTTTCCAACTTCATTCCGTTTGGTTTCGTTGGTTTTACTGACTGGCCAGTCTCTAGGTCGATATAGGGAATCTTCTTGCGTGCAATATGAAAAGCGAGTTCCTCTTCGAATGTCTCTACTTCGTTCAGATAGGTGGTGGTGTAAAAATGATTTGCGATGTTGGCGGCTCGGAAGGTCAATTCACCAGAAGAATCACGTCGCTCTGCTTGCTCTTTCGAAATCTCAGAGTATTCCACGACGCTGTATTTGCTACCGCGACGAGCGACGACGCCGACGGACTCCGCAGGGTGAGTTTTTGGGACTACTTTTGCAGCACAGTCAGCTTGTTTCTGAATGCTGTAACCAAGGAAGACGGGATCTGCAACTCGTACAAGGCAATTATCCACGCAGTACGCATGAATGTAGAGGATCTTTCGTTTGGCCAGATCGGACAGGACCGTTTGAGTAGGTTCCGCAGACGAAAACGACGACCGAGTGGCGGCATAAAGCCCGCCATTTCCATCCGGTGCTACGGCGACCCGAGAAGGAGTCTCGAGTATCACCTTCCCTTCCATAGTCAGGCAGGGCAGAGTTCCTAGGTCCTCTCAGCATATACCAGTTAGCTGAAACGACGCCCCCACCTTGTTCAAAAAGTATTACATTGATAGAATCAAGGCCGAAGTAGGAGTTTTTCTTGAAGAACTCCTCTGTCTCGTGGCGCGTTGGACCACTGGTCATGATGTACCAGGGAATGACAACGGAGCCGACGGGCCTTTTAGCTTCCAACTCTGCCAGTGTCTGCAAGTGCGCAATCCGCTCAGCCTGGTATTGGAACAACGACTTGTGGGAGGGCAGTCCAATGTCATAGCAACCCTTCGGAGCGCTGCTACCAAGCCTCGTTCCCTGTCCGCCTGCCATCAAAAGCACCCCCACCTCGCCTCGCGCAATAGCCTCTAATCCAGTCTGACGCCATTCAGCATTCTTCTTTAAATCAGAAACTGACTCTGAAGCCCCTGTTGGAAGAGGCTCTATAGAATCGGCAGGATCGACTTCTGCGGTTTCGGATGAGATCGCCTTAGAGTAGATGCGATTAACACGTTCTATGTCAAGAGCATCTAGCTGGGACAAAAGTTTAGCCTTATCGTCTTGAGAGAGTGTTTCCCAGAACTTTAGGAGGTGGCCTTGACCACTAGCCTCGTATCGTTTACGAATGTCATCAATGGTCATGATGGTTGATCTGTAGCTGATAATGCCCGCTATGTTAGTGGATCTTACCCTGCTCTACCGTGGGTAAATTTAGATCTATTTGTTGTTTTGAAGTGTTGTCTGAGGACCCCTGAAATCTCATCAAGATGCCTGATCCTTGGTGGTGAAGAAATTCCCACGAATTTTGAGTTTGTCTGTGCATTGGTTTGGCGTCCTTTTCGAAAAAAATTTGTGATGAAAAAGACCAATTTTTGTCTGAATTTCACCCAAAAGCGAAATTCCTATCTCGACAGTAAAATGGACCCTGAGGGCGCATTTCTGAGTCTTTTTCTCCAAAACTCCGCCTATGGCTTCCTTTGATGTATGTGCTCATCTTTCATCTGGGTGCCAACAGAATTTTATGTTGAAGTTGTCCACCAGTGTGCCATCTTTGCTCAAAATGGCCTAAATGAGCTCAGATCAGGCATTTTAGTGAGCTTTCCAGGGTCCTGTTGTCTGTCAGAGTTTTCTAATATATGTTACAACCGGTTGCAGCCGGTTACAACAGATCCAATCACATTGGGCCGTTCGGACCAGTTTCAACCAAAGAGTGGTGGAAAGCTATCCCCTGAAGAGGGATAGCAAACACTACAGATCACTTAGAAACACTCACAGAAATTAACCGGGTGTATATTTCTGAGGAGATACAAGAGGGGAAGGTATGGTAAAAGAGGGGAATCGAGAGGTGATGATGGTTCTAAGGAAAGAAGCAAGAGCATATGAGAAGAGAACTATTGAGCTGTTGTCAAACAATCACAAATATTTGTAATCCCAGGATTACACTCTCCCCTGTTCTAAAAAAGAAAAAGGGAAAAAGAAAAAAGAAAAAGTCATTAGTAGTTGAAATGTGAGTAAAATCCGAGTGCAGGTGTGTCAAAACCCAGTGGGAAAAAGCTACTGCTGGCAAAATCAAAAGTGAAAATCTACCTAGGGTAAAGGAGATCCCACCTGTGATGCAAGCCAGACATCGAGCACTTCACAGTTTTGAAGTTCAGAGCCAGGTAACCATTTGTCTTCTTTGGCTCCATACCCTTTCCAATGAACAAGGTATTGATAACCACACCTGTGTCATCACATGTCCAAAATCTTGTCAATGAAGTATTCTTCATTGCCATCTTTGATTAGAATAGGTGAAGGTTCTTCCAGGTGACAAGGAGGACTTTACCTTCCCCGGGTTATTCTGTATGGAATCCATGGAATCCATCAGGTATTCCATGGACATCATGGATTCCATGTGGAATGATCATGGAATGGTTAATTCCATATGGAATTTGGGCATATCCACCTTGGATTCCATGGAACAAGTCCATATGGATTCCACTGAAATTCCATATGGAAATTACCATGATATTTGTTGTCAAAAATAGTGTCAAGTATGAGAATTGAACACTCAACTCCACAACACATCACGTGCATGAATGAGAGAACACTCTAACAGCTGCACCAAGCAACCATTGAAAGACAATAAAATGACCTCAATATATTCTGTACCATGGCCACCACCCAAATCAAGCATCAACAAACACATCAACAAACAACAACATCCTTCTTCCTCAACCACCACCACCACCACCACCCATGACGCCCACCCATTGTTGCCACACCACCGCCACTGCCCACCACCGACAACCACCTGGACACGCTGGTACACCATCCAAACGACACAGGAATGCCATGTCAGCAGCCAGCAGGTCAATGGGAGGCGACGACCCCCTCACCAACGACACTGAGGGCCCACGTCACTAGCTGCAATGACCACCAGGCAAGGGGGTGTCAGGATCATAATCTCATAATCCCGGACCGGGGGCTGGTTGGTTGGTTCAGCTGTCAGGCTGCTAAAAAAAAATTGGAACCCCAAGATATTTGGCTCAAAAATGGCATAGATGGCTGCCATGAAGCTCTATAACCACACTTGTAGATGTATTAAACACACTGGATGCAAGAAAGCTTCAGAAAAACCCAATACATACATAAGGATTAGTTTCGTGACAAATTCCGAGCATGCATCAACCGAGATGTGCTTCTGAGTGAGGCTGGCCCATCTACTAGTTTGCAGACAGTTGGTGGGGAATTATTAGGTTGAGGGAAAAGAGGTAAACAAGAGTTTGCTGATATCTGTGGCTTG
>Ga0307507_10008660_pt1 | contig 13942 bp, 5 predicted proteins | sample 7_EM_MG_FD_207223 | JGI IMG/M metagenome (GOLD analysis project Ga0307507, IMG submission 207223) | Populus trichocarpa ectomycorrhiza microbial communities from riparian zone in the Pacific Northwest, United States - 7_EM | ecosystem: Host-associated > Plants > Roots > Unclassified | place...
GAGGATCGTGGAGACTATATACTACGGGCACGTGCCTCCGGCACGTGACCGACGGCCATCCAAGGGGTGTCCGGGGGTTGTCCTGAGGGCAACCCGAGGTGACCTGCAATAATATCCCTTATAGTTTATAGCCCTCCTTAGCTCCTATTCTATTTTCCATAAGTTATCCTTTTAGTTTATATATTTAGTATAGCGTCTAATATTTCTTACTATTCTTTATAGCTGTATAGGGCCTAAGCTAGCTAGCTTATTACTAACTTCCTAGGTTTTTAGTGCCGGTGGTGCAATATTAGTAGTCTGGGGGCGGCGTAGTATATAAACCCGTTGCGAATTAAGCTATATATCTTTCTTAAAGGCCTAGTCCCTATATATAGCATTAGCCTAGTAAACGGTGTCTATCTATAGCTGTATAAGATTTTCTATTATAATGCTAATTTCCTTTATAAAAGAAGGTGTTAGGGGTAGGGTTTTAGGCCAGATAAGCCGTTTACTCTATATATTAAGCTGTAAGCCTAAATAGGCTAGCCATTTTCTTTTTAAGATTATATTATAGCTTCCTAGGTCCGTAATAAGAAAGGGGATATTATACTGCCTTTGTCTGTCTATATAGAGGTAAATCCACAAGATAGTTATAATAGGTGGCCCTATCTATCTGTTATACCCGCAAATAGAAATTAGTTGGGGTAGTTCTTTAAGGGGTGTATTTAAAAAGTCAGCTAGCTTTACAGCATACTGTATATCTATTAAGGTAAAGGCATTTGCTCCAGAGTTAGCTAAAGTAGAGGTTAAAACTTAATATCTATTACGGAATAAAGTATAAGGGATAGTATAGCTTTTTCTACTAACTAGCCGACCTAGATTAATATATAACATATTAATTCCTTTTAACCCTAAAAAGGAGTCTTGCTCTAGGGTTCCTCTTTTTTTAACTCTATACTATACTCCTAAATTAATAGGACCTTATTTATTTTTACTACTATTAGGTAGTCCTTTATAAAGTAGTCTTTCTAGCTATATAAAAAGTAGGCTCCTTAATTACTGAGGGCCTATCTTATATATAGGTTAAGTATTCGCCGGACCTGCTGTGGGGCTAGCTATATAGCTAGCCGCTAGGTTAATGGTAGGCAGTATAGTTAGTGCTATAGGGATTGCAGATCTTACTAGGGCGCTATGGCCCGTTCTTATAGTACTTATGTTTTAGTTAGTAGAGCTTCTAGTCTTATATTGCTTAGTATATGCCTTAATTTAGTAAAGGCCCTAGTTAATAGCTAGGCACTAGTCTATAAGTTCCTTTAGCGTCTATATAGTAGTATAAACCAGCAGTATGGCGCGCTATAGGTCTAGGGTAAGCTTATTAAAGAGGTCTAGCATTAAATCTTTCTAGGGGATTTAAGCCTATCTAGCTAGGTATAGAAAGCGGGTCTAGAAAACTAAGAAGGTCTCTATTATTTTTATATTAAGGGCTTTATAGTTAAGGCGGGTATTTTATATCTTATAGGGGTCCTTATAAATAGAAGACAAGTGGTTAATTATCTCTTTTTTAAAGAGGAAGGGGTTTGCTAAGTCTTGGGCATATTATGGACGTAGATACATCTATATGTCCCTGCCAGTACGGCTAAAGATATAGGCCATTTTAGCTTAGGTAGTAGGGAAGTAGTCCGTATTAACTTTAAGCTTATTTTATAGTTAAAGCTTCTAATTATTAAATATAGGGTTAGTTCTATCTATAAGCAATAAGGGGTCTATACCCTTTATAGACCGCAATAATGCTAAGGCTATATATTAGGCTAGGGCCTTAAGGACTATAGTAAGTCTTTAGGTGTCTAATAACTCCTTACTAGGTATAGGGGTGTTTCTAGTTTTAAGTAGCTCTTAAAGCCGTTTAATTTTAGCATTAGCTGCTATAAGCTCTTCCTAGGGGGTTAAAACGGCAACTATTTTACTATTAGAGGTATTTACAGGTCCTATAGCAGCTTTGCCAGCTACTATATTTCTTGGCGTAGTAGTAGGGGTATTAGGTAATTTCTGGTGTTTATTTATTTCCTAAGGGTTCTGGTCCGTATATGTCCTATTCTTAGGTTTTATATTCTATTTATATTCTTTTAGTTCTTAGGGGTCTGTCCTGTTCTTATGGTCCTAGTAATGTCCTTAGGGTCCTGTTTTATATCCTTATCCTATTTATGGCCTTGTAGATATTTTTGAGTTCCTTCTTAGAAAAGAAGAGTAGTAACGAGCTTTGGATAATATTAGCGACTTGGTTAATCAAGGCACGAGCACGGCAAGAGGGTCGCGCAAGCCTGTACGATTGGATTGTCTATAAACGAGGATCCAAAGCTAGAGAAAGGAAAGGGGAAGAACGGAAGCACCGCTTGAAGCTATATACAATCCTCTGGTCACGTGATGGCAATTTGCCAGTACCGTTTTCCACCAGCGCCGTAACAATCGCGAAGGTTATATGGGAGAGTTACTACTAGGCAATTGACAGGCCAATTAATTGAGAATCTACCGTAGATTTGGTGGATTTACTATAGAAATTTATGTAGTTTCCCTCTATATACTGCTCCTTTATTGCCTATATAGTAAGGCGTTAAAGAGCGACTTAAATCTCACCCAAATCTTGCTCTCCTACGCGTCCTCCCTGCTAGCCAAAATATTGTTAATTAAGCTCTGCCGAAGCTCTATAGCTCCAGCCGTTACAAGAAATAATCTAGCAGTAGATTTGGTCTTAAAAGCTTATAAAATAAATAGCTGCTCTATAGGATCTAGGTAACTAAACTCCTGGATAAAATCTGCGGAAGCCCTCTCTTAAGGAGACTTCTAGGCAATTAACTCTCTGGTGGCTCTTATCTCTTTAGTTATCTTCTTTACCGTCTCCTCCAAAGTATCTGCAACTCGTTGTTTTCCTTAGCAGCGCTTCGCATTAGATTTAACCTCTCTAGTAGCCTACTTAACAGCGCGCTTCCGTATAGCTATTAAAGAAGGTTAATTAGGCGTTAAGGAGGAAGATCTAGGCATAGCTGAAGGCGAGCTTGACTGACTGCGTTTAATAGAGTTTTAAGCTAATTCTAACTCAGAGCCCTCCCCTATGTTATCCTTATTCTCTTCCTTACCTTCCTCCTCTGCTAAATCTGACGCCTATAAGGCGTCTGCTGCGAGAAGCTTGGGGTCTATGCAGCTCTTAATTGCTTTATCAATTGTCCTTACATAGTCGCCCATTACTAGAACTCCGTTAAATAGTCGCTTAAGTAGATCTAGGAAGGCAGGCGGTGCATCGCGATACTTTAAGGCGTTAGGATTGGCTTCAAAGTAGGTCTCCATAACTTCCTTATCCGCAATAGGCACGCCCTTAACTTTATCCCATCCCCAGCCAGAGAGGCCGCAGAGCTCCTTCCACACCTTCCACTCCTTCTTGTGGCTATCATGCTTGCTTTTAAGTTACTTTAAGGTAACTGGCTACTAAGCAACAGCCAGCGTACAATTAAGAGCAATCTTCCAGCTATTAGATTTGTAAGAGCTATCTGCGCGATATCCTTTCTTAACAGCCTTAACAAGGCCTCTTAACATTGCCTCTTCTATCTCGCTTGTCCATCTTATACGGGCCTTCCTGTGCCCTATAGGCCTCGCGGGCGTTGCGGGCGTCGCCGTGACTCTACTACGGCTCGTACGGGAGGTTGACGGGGGTGTAGAAAACGTCGATCGAGAGGGCGTTGGTCGAGGAGGAGGCTCCATAGCTACACCAAAGTAGGGAGTCGTGATAGAGGCTTGGCAGCAGAGGGGGTTACTCAAATCGCTCACCAAAGTTAATCACGCATTGTACGAAGCCGAATCTGAAGCCGAATCTGAAGCCGAATCTGGAGCCCTACCGAACAATCGACTCAATTACAGATTCAACTGAGCCGCGGTAGTAGCCGCCACTAATTACAAAACGGGCGATACTAAAAGGCGCACAGATCGAACAGATTCTGATCTGAACTGAACTTGCAACCGAACGCAGCCTTAAGTACCTAGTAATGCCCTTTAGTCTTACTAACTGTAAGGCTATTGCCTAGGTGCATGGTAGGGAGCAGGTAAGCCAAGCATGAGTTATAAGGAGAGTTGATGGAAGAGGACGATATGGTAATGAGGGTAGGTATGGCAATACCTTGTACGGAGAGAGACGAACCGATGAGGAGGGAAGGGCTGCAAGCCTAAGGGAGCTTATAAGGAGGTGCCAAGGGCTAGCCGAAGGCTAGCCTTGGCAGCCGCCAAAAGATCCCTTACACTAACGCCCCTATAACTTTTTAGAGCTATATTTAAAAAGCTCTAGGGACCCTAGTAGATACTATCTACGTAGTTTACCTAGATAACATTATCTAAAGCTTATTACTACTCTTCTTTCCTAAGAAGGAACTTAAATATATCTATAAGGCTATAAATAGGACAAGGATATAGAATAGGACCCTAAGGATATTACTAGGACTATAAGGACAGGACAAACCCCTAAGAACTAAAAGAATACAAATAGAACGCGAAACCTAAGAATAGAATATATATGGACTAGAATCCTTAGGAAATAAATAAACACTAGAAATTACCTAATACCCCTACTACTATGCCAAGAAATATAGCAGTTGGCAAAGCTGCTATAGGACCCGCAAATACCTCTAATAGTAAAATAGTTGCCGTTTTAACCCTCTAGGAAGAGCTTATAGCAGCTAATACTAAAATTAAGCGGCTTTAAGAGCTGCTTAAAACTAGAGATACCCCTATACCTAGTAAGAAGTTATTAGATACCTAGAGACTTGCTATAGTCCTTAAGGCCCTAGCCTAATATATAGTATTAGCATTATTATGGTCCATAAAAGTTGCGGACCCCCTATTGCTTACAGACAGAACTAACCCTATATTTAATAATTGGAAGCTTTAACTATAAAACAAGCTTAAAGTTAATATAAACCACTTCCCTACTACCTAAGCTAAAATGGCCTACGTCTTTGGCCGTACTAGTGGGGATATATAGACGTATCTATATCCGTGATATGCCTAGGACTTAGTAGACCCCTTCCTCTCTAGAGAAGAGATAATTAACTACCTATCTTCCATTTATAAGGACCCCTTTAAGATATAAAACGCCTATCTTAACTATAAAGCCCTTAATATAAAAATAATAGAGACCTTCTTAGTCTTCTAAACCCACTTTCTACACTTAGCTAAATAGGCTTAAATCCCCTAGGAAGATTTAATGCTAAACCTCTTTAATAAGCTTACCCTAGACCTACAGTGCGCTATGCTACTAGTTTATACTACTATATAGACGTTAAAGGGACTTATAGACTAGTGCCTAGCTATTAACTAGGGCCTTTACTAAATTAAGGCACGTGTTAAGCAGTATAAGACTAGAAGCTCTGCTAACTAGAATATAAGTACTATAAGAATAAGCTATAGCGCCCTAGTAAGATCTGCAACCCCTATAGCACTAATTATACCGCCTGCTATTAACCTAGCAGCTAGCTATGCAGCTAGCCCCACTATAAGTCTGGCAAATACTTAACCTATATACAGTAACTTCTAAAGATAGGCCCTTAGCAATTAAGGAGCCTACTTCTTATACGGCTAGAAAGACTACTTTATAAAAGACTACCTAATAGCGGCAAAAATAAACAAGGTCCTATTAATTTAGAAAGATAGTATAGAGTTAGAAAAAGAGGAACCCTAGAGCAAGACTCCTCTTTAGGGTTAAAAGGAATTAATATATTATATATTAATCTAGGTTAGCTAGTTAGTGGAAGAAGCTATACTATCTCTTATACTTTATTCTGTAATAGATATTAAGTTTTAACCTCTGCTTTGGCTAACTCTAGAGTAAATACCTTTACCTTAATAGATATATAGTGTACTATAAAGCTAGCTAACTTTTTAAATGCACCCTTTAAAGAACTACCTAAACTAATTCCTATTTGCGGATATAATGGATGGATAGAACTACCTATTATAACTATCTTACGGATTTACCTCCGTGTAGATGGATAAAGGTAGTATAATATCCCCTTTCTTATTACGGACCTAGAAAGCTATAATATAATCTTAAAAAGAAAATGGCTAGCCTATCTAGGCTTATAGCTTAATATATAGAGTAGACAGCTTGTCTGGCCTAAAACCCTACCCCTAACACCTTCTTTTATAAAGGAAATTAGCATTATAATAGAAAATCTTATACGGCTATAGATAGACACCATCTACTAGGCTAATGCTATGCGTAGGGACTAGGCCTTTAAGAAAGATATACAGCTTAATCTATAACAGGTCTATATACTACGCCGCCCCCAGACTACTAATGTTATACTACCAGCACTAGAAACCTAGGAAGTTAGTAATAAGCTAGCTAGCTTAGGCCCTATATAGCTATAAAGAGCAGCAAGGAATATCAGACGCTGTACTAAACATATAGACTAAAAGGATAACTTATGGAAGATAGAACAGGAGCTAAGAAGGGTTATAACCCCTCTACTACAAAATACAGTCTATAAAACGTTTGTAAAGAAACCTATAAACCTCCCACTAGTTAATATCTGCTGTATTAGTGCTATAGGGTTCTACTAGAACTTAAAATAGCCTAATACCGTTGCCTTTATAACTAGCTTATATAAAATTAACTAGATAATTAAAGATAAGGAAGCCCTAGCCTATAACTAGCTTAGTAGGGAAAGTAAGCTTATAGATAAGGAGCTAGTAGAATAGAAACTATCCTACTAATACTAGGAATTTAAAGATATATTCTCTAAGGTAGTATCTAATATACTCCCGCCTTACTAACCGTATAACTATAAGATTAAGATTGAGCTAGATAAAGAAAATACCCTTAACTATAGCCCCCTCTGCTAGCAATTTACCGATAAACTATAGGCTATTAAGTAGTACCTTATTAACAACCTTAATAAGGGCTTTATTAAGCCTAGCCAAGTCCCCTTTACCGCACATATTCTTTTTATAAAAAAGCCTAACAGCAGACTCCATTTCTATATTAACTACTATAAACTACTATAAACTAAACTATATAACCCGTAAAGACCAATATCCGCTGCCCTTGCTTAAGGAAATGCTAGCCTATATAAATAAGGCTAAGATTTTTATAAAGCTTAATATCCGCTAGGCCTTTTACTAACTTAGGATAGACCTAAAATCTAAGGATCTTACTATATTTTAGACCCGCTACAGATTATATAAATATAAAGTACTACCTTTTAGATTAACTAACAGACTAGCTACATACCAGTGGTATATAAATAATATACTCTTTAACTACCTTAATGACTTCTACATAGTATACCTAGATGATATTATAATCTACTCTAAGAATAAACTGGAATATTAGAAATATATCTATAAAGTCCTATAATGGCTTTATAAGGCTGGTCTCTAGGCTAATATTAAGAAGTTAGAATTTAGTATTAAGTGTATAAAGTACCTAGGGTTTATTATTAGTATAAATAAAATTAAGGCCAACCTAGAGAAGACAGCTATAATTAACTAGTGGACACCCCCATGGACCGTAAAGGGGGTATAATTATTTTTAGGTTTCTGTAACTTTTACTAACACTTTATTAAAAACTATAGTAGGATTACCTAGCCCCTTAACCATCTTACTAAAAAAGACCAGCCCTTCTACTTTAACGCTATATATAGGCAGGCCTTTAATAAGCTTAAGAAACGGCTAGTATTAGCTCCCCTACTTGCCTACTTTAACCTAAAACGGCCCTTAATGCTAGAAACTGATGCCTTAGATAGTATAATAGCTAGTATCTTTTCCCAGAAGCAACTAGATAGAGAATAGCACCCTATTATATACTATTTAAAGACTATAATAGATGCTAAGCTAAACTACTACATCTATAATAAAGAAATGCTGGCTATTATCTCTAGCTTTTAGTACTGGCGTATATAGCTAAAAGGGACCCCTAAGCCTATTAAGGTGGTTTTAGATTACAAGGCCTTAGAATACTTTATAATAATAAAGGCCCTTACAGCCTAGTAGGCACACTAGGTAGATATCCTATCTTAGTTCTACTTCCTAATTATATATAGGCCAGGCGCAACCAACTATATAGATGCCCTTATAAGGCGCAAATAAGACCTAGATAATTAAATAGCTGTAAAGATTATATTACGGACCTAGATACTGCTATAACTAGAGCACCTTAACCCCTAAATATAGGTAGAACTAAATACGGACCCGTAAAGGCTAAGATATGCCCTATTAACGCTACGGAACTTGACCTTATTAATAGGCTACTGTAAGCAAATTATACAGCCCCTTCCCTATAGGAGTACTATAAAAAGGCAAAGGATATTACCAGCCTATAGTCCCTTAAAAATGGATTACTTAAGTATTAGGAACAGCTAGTAGTAGCAAAGGAATAGAACTTACGGATTTAGCTTATTACCAAAGCATATACCTAGGTCTCTACGGCCTACCCTAGAAAAAATAAGACCTGTAGGATTATTGGCAACCGCTACTACTAGCCTAGAATAGTTATAGATATTAATCGCTATGTACAAAACTATAACAACTGCCGTGGGTCTATAATTCTATAAGATAAGACCCTAGGACTATTAAAACTACTCCTAATACTAGAGCGCCCCTAACAGCATATCTTTATAGATTTCTATAAGCTACCTATAAACCGTAACAGATATAATATAGCTATAGTTATAGTTAACCGCTTTAGTAAGCACCTATTCTTAATCCCTTATTATAAGAATATTAATACAAAGGAGGTAGCCCAACTATACATCTACTACGTCTACCAAATTTACGGACTACCAGATACTATCGTGTCTAACTACAGCCTATAGTTTATATTAGCTTTCTGGAACAAGTTTACCTAAATCCTAGGCATTAAGCTAAAGCTTTCTATAGCATACTACCCCTAGATAGACAGCCAGATAGAGATTATAAACTAGTATTTAGACTAAAGACTCCAATCTTTTATTAACTACTTTTAGGATAATTAGGCCGAACTACTACCTCTAATAGACTACGCCTAGGCCACTCTACCCCATAACTTTATAGGATTTGCACCTATCTAGCCAGAAATAGGGTATTTACCTTATATAAGCTTCAACTAGGAAAGAACAAAGGGGCCGCGGACCATACGCGAAAAACTATCTTATAAGGAAGCCCAGCATTACGCTAAACGCTTAAAAGAAGCCTAGAAAGTAGCCCGCACGAATCTAGAAAAGGCCCAGAAATTAATAGAATAGTAGGTAAATAAGTATAGGCGTAAGCCTAACTTTACTATAGGCGATAAGGTCTAAGTTATAACAAAGAACTAGAAGACAGAACGGCCTAGCTATAAGCTAGACTATTAGATAGTAGGACTATACAAAGTTCTTAAGAAGAGAGGCAACTTATATAAAGTAAAGCTCCTAGATTTAATTAAGGTCTACCCTAAATTCTTGCCAGATAAGCTATAGAAAGCTATAAATAACCTATTGCCTAGACAAAAGAATAAACCGCCCCTACCAATTCAAGTTAATGGTGATAATAAATAGGAAATTAAAGAAATACTAGCCTATAAACTTGTATAAGGAACACTAAAGTACTATATAAGTTAGAAAGGATATAATCCAGACCCTACCTAATACCCTATATAGAATTTTATAAGTAGCCCCTATAAGTTATAAGAGTTCTATAGCTGTTATCCTAACAAACCTAGACCGCTAAAGTACTTAGATAAGTAGATAGAGTGCTAGAATAGCAAAAACAATAAATTACCAGTGGAGTATAAAAATAAGAATGCCCTATAGGTGTTACGGACGCTTTAAGTACAATGTTACGACTACTTGGAGAGGAGTCGCAGGAAGCTAGTTGGTTAATATAGGCACGGTCTAGGATGGATCCAGTGGAACTATATAACAAGGAATAGTAACCGAGGTCACGTGGTATTAAACGCGTTAGCTGCGTTAAACGAGAGGGACATTACGTTTAACACAGATAACACATACCTTACGTATAAGAGAGGATTTCTTAGGCGTACGGTTGTGTATTTAAAGGACCTCAGTCCCTACTATAGATAGTTCTCTCCTTGTAGTAAATCTTAGAATATAATTGGAGTTAATCTGTTAGGCAACTACTCTACCAGTTATTATTATATTGTTGTTTTGTCCTTACCTATATACCTAGCCTAATAACAGAACCCACCGTAGTCTAAGCTACAAGGTTCCATTACACATTCACTACTAAGGTTACGGTATTGGAACAAACTCAAATAATATGCCACTAAGAGCAGCACCAGTTATAACGGCGTTGGTAACAGCCACAACCTTAGGGCCAGGTGATACTAGTATGGACAAGGGGGATTCTCAAGTAGTTACATAAGGTTAGTTACAGGAAATAGTTAATCACTTATAAGACAATAATAGGATACTTAAAGAACGTATTAATGGAATTAGAGTAGTAAAGATTAAGTTACCTTTAATTAAATAATTCTTAGGAGAGAAGTCAAAGCTTAAGGGATTTCTTACGCAGATATACTTTAAGGTAGTACAGGAAGAAGCGAAGTTAGTAATATCATTGGATTAAGTAGCCTATGCAGGATTGTTCCTAACAGGGAGGGCACTTAAGTGGTTTAAGCCGTATCTTACAGAAATACAGGCTAATAGCATAACAACTACTAACTAGGACGTACGGTATATATTTGCCAGTTAAAACGGGTTCGCAGAGCAACTAACGCAGATATTTGGAAACCTAGAGGCCATAACTATAGCGGAATAAAAGCTTCAGAACTTAGTATAACGCACTTTAATAATTAAGTATACAACACAGTTTCAAACACTAGCCACATAGGTTAAGTGGAATAATAGGGTGCTCATGGCATAGTATAAACAGGGACTTAAGGCTAAAGTCTAGGACGCAATTATCCTAATAGAAGATGCGGATACTCTAAGAGAGTTAATAGATTAGTTAATAAAGATTAATAATAAAATCTATTAAAGGGAACAAGCTAAAAGAGGGCAAGACAGAGTTCCACAGTTATATAAGGCGTAGAGTATATAATAATAGACATAGAGTTAAAAACCATAGAATGGCGCAGAGCTAATAGACCTAAGCGGTACTAAAGAAACCTAAAGATGGGAAAAGAAACCATAGAAACCTAGAGGTTAAGGATTAAGTAATTAAAGGACCTAGGAGCAGAGGCCAAACCAGAGATCTCAGTAGTAGAAGACGTTTAGGCGGACTCCACAGTAAGAAAGATGGTTTAAAGATAGAGCTTGCATAAATTGCGGAAAATAAGGTTATTTCGCCAGAGACTATAAAGGTGGTTAAAGTAACTACGCGGTAAAGGGAACCAAACTAGCAGACAGCACGTATATACAGAGGAATAATGGTGCACTATAAGGAACAAAAGAATGTTTAATTAACAGTTTTGCGTATTGTTACAATAACACATACCAAATTTATAAAGACGCTAAGTACGGCGCAAGCTATTGGCCACAAGAGCTAGAGTTAAGAGGACTTAAAGGAACTAGAGAGTTAGACAAAGAATAGAATTAACTCTATAAGCTAGATTAAGATGTCACAGTAACATATAGATAAAGATTAGTAGTAATAACAATGGAGTTAGAGTACTTATTAATTACTAGCAATAAGGACGAAAAGGAGGCTAACTAGGAGCACTTAAACCTCAATAACGTAATAGAAGCAGAGACTGAGACCATTACGGAACGAGGTTTAGTAATAGATGTTATAATACCATTGGATACAATTTCCATCGCTTTACAAGATAATAGAAGTAATGTTTAGAAGAAACTAAGCAAGTAGATAACTACTAGTGCTAGCTTATCACTTAATAAAGGTAAAAGGCCATAGGCTTAAGATTCTTAAGAAGAGATAAGAGAAGCTTAAGATTTTTAAGACGAGATAAGATACACCCAAGGACCCATAATAGATGAAAACCAATAGGAAAGGGTAGTAACTTAGTTTAGTAACAAACGAATAAGTATAGGACGCAAGTTCAAGAACTATAAGTTTGGAGAATAAATAAGAACGTTAGCAATCCTAGGTAAATATAGTGTTTAGCCTAAAGATTAAATAGTTAATACTAGGATTAAAAAGTAAGACAACTATAAAGATCTAGCTGCAAGACGCAGAAAACAAGAAACTATAGATAAGTTTAGAATAAGAATTATTATATAGCAAGAGCAGAAGCTAGACAAGAGATTAGCTATACTAGGTTATATAAGAAATAGAGCACCTATATAAAGAGTTATTAATAGGCCAAGTGCAGGGACACTTAAGGCAAAGCGGTTAGATGAACTAGAATAAGAAGAGGATCTAGATATTCCAACTAGGTTCAAAAAAAGACATACTAAAGAATATTATAATGTAGCGATAACAAGGTACTTTCTAACGGATAGACTATACACACTAAACCAGTTATACGGAAAGTAGTATAGGCAACGACATAATAACAAATAGGAAGACTTTTATATATAGCTAGATAAAAAAGTTATCTAAGACTAACCCATTATAGAGAAACGTATGAGTTATATTAAAGGAGCATTAATTATAATATTAAGGAACCTAGAAGAAGGATCTAGGGACTAGAGAAGTAAGCGACAAATCTTAGTACCCACAGTAGAGATACTAGTGGTTAGGTTAACTAGGTATAGGTTTAAACTTAAAAACAAAAATAAACTAAGAGTTAACCTAAAACATGCAGCGTATTATACACTATTATAAATAGCTTATATGGATAATACGTGTAATATATATAGAGCACCTAAAGATAAGAACCAGAAGTACCTAGTAAGGATATATTAGGCACTAGAGGAAAAGCGGTTTAAGAACACTAAGTATATATATAGTTAGCACCTAGTAGAAGTATAAGGTTAAGGGGACTTAACACTTTAACTAGGAAGATTCCTTATAGAAGAATGCCTAGATAGATAATAGTAGTGGGAGTGCCTAGAGAACACTTGTCTATAGTATATAGAGGAAAAGAAACAAACTAAGTATTAGCTAAAGTTAGACTAAGTATAGGCAGGATCTAGCAGCCAATAGTTAGAAAAAGGGGAGGTATATAGGACCAGAGGGAACTAGTATTAGAGCCTTAGACCCTTAAAGAAATTTAAGGACAATACCTAAATTTAAGAGCTAAGTAGCAAGATTAGCAGTTTAAAGTATTAGTAGATAGTGGAGCAACTAGGAACCACATATTACCAAAGGCAGTAGAAAGAATGGGGTTACTATACAGACAAAAGGAACACCTATATCTACTTATAATAATTTTAGGAGATTAGATAGCCTACAGAGGAGGTATTATTAATCTTAAAATAGGACCTATTCAGATAACTATTAAAGGGAGACCAGTTAGAATGTCTTTTAATATCCTACTATTAGGATAGGACGAGGCGATACTAGGAATGCCTTAGTTACAGGAGTACAATCTAAAGATTAATTGGGTTATAGGTTAGGTTGATATTAAGGATATATAATAATATAAAGTGCGACAGCAAACCAAGTTGGTATGGTACCAAGTTGGAGCGATATATAAAAAGACTAAGCGAGGCTTAAGTTATGTACCAAAGAGATACCACAAGTATAGTAAAAAGTTATGGTTACTAGAAAGTGAAAAGCTATTAGAGTATATAGCATGGGACTATAAAATAGAATTAGAAGAGGGAATAAATCTAAAGTTCTTTCTAATCTATAAGCTTACTAAAACAGAGTTAGTAGCGCTTAAGGAGTTTATTTAGGAGAACTTACAAAAGGGATATATTAGACTATTATAGTTATTAGTAGGATATCCAGTATTGTTCATCCTAAAGAAAAATAGAAAACTTAGGATGTGTATAGACTATAGACAGTTAAACAGCATTACTAGGAAGGATAGGTATCCTTTACCCTTAATTAGCAAAATCTAAGATAGGATAGGCAACGCAAAGATCTTTATAAAGATAG
>Ga0307507_10008661_pt1 | contig 13942 bp, 13 predicted proteins | sample 7_EM_MG_FD_207223 | JGI IMG/M metagenome (GOLD analysis project Ga0307507, IMG submission 207223) | Populus trichocarpa ectomycorrhiza microbial communities from riparian zone in the Pacific Northwest, United States - 7_EM | ecosystem: Host-associated > Plants > Roots > Unclassified | place...
GCCCTAAAATCCAGGCGCAGATATGAACAGACTCCTTCCACATTCTCATGACATTTGCGCACATTGGGTTCCAAGAAAGTTGTTGATTTTGGAAGGATGGCGTAATTTCTCCTAATTAGTTGTAAAACCCTAATGAAAATCACAGCAGTTACTGGCGTAAATTGTTTTCTCTTTATTCAATGTAAATTCCTACTACAAAAGTCAAGGGGGGTCCAAAAAAAAAATTAAGGATATAGGGTCGTTTTTTTTTTTAAGGACCCAAACAGGTGAACTAACTAACAGGTGGTGGGAATAACCTTCCAAATAAGGAAATCCTGCACTGCTTTCGAACACTCTAGTGCCCGTAATTTGGAAATTAGTCAGCATCATCCAAGTGCACAATTCCCAATCCACCCATTTTTGTCTACTAATGGGTGCGATCACTAAACTAAATAATGAAAACATACTCTAAGAATATTATTACAGAATTTTTCTATCAGAAATCTGCGGAAATGTGGCGGGGAGTATCTGAACACTGCATTTGGCAGTGGCCACAGGCAGAAATGGCATGCCAAAGATGTACAAACATCATGTGATGTCCCCCAAAAAAAATTTTTAAGGGGGTTCCCAAGGGAACTAACTAACCGACCCTCGGTACGGGATTCACGGCCCGGTCCCCCCTTGACAAAAGTTGTAAAATGCTTCTGACAATTACGACGGTTACTATTGTTATAATTTCCTACTATTACTGTCGGAATTTCGACTCACCACCAAAGGTAGGAATTTACATTACGTCGTTTCTCGTCGCTATTTATATCATAACACCCTTCATGATCGGAATTTCCCACCCCCTGGGGTCCACAGTGAGCACATTCACCGCCAGCCCGCTCAGCGTGATGCAGCATAGCAGCGAGGATTCCATCTAGGTTGATAGTCTTTCCCTGGTACTCGTATACCCTTTTCTCGTGGGTAACGAAGCTTTTGATGATGCCGCCAGCGCGAGCGAGAAGTGCTTCGAGAGATGGTTGTGTGCTTGTCAGAGTTCTCGTAATTGACTGCTGGAGAACTGGGTCTCTGTAGGCTTCGACTGCCTCTTCAGAGGAAAGAGAAGAGAGAGAAGAAATGCTTCCCACAGATACAGTACGATGATGAGCCATGGCCAGATAAACGCGATTGTTTGCATATCGGGAAATAATGACCAAATAGCTATAAAAAATGTTCCATCCTTTCCCACCGCATTAGATTCAGCTAATAGAATTATTTATTTTACAAGCCCCATCCTTGACCTCAGGCTCTGACCCCCAGTGATGTGTCTCATCTTGTATTGCTCAACAATTCACACTCTGGTTCAGGCTAGTGGTAGTATCCCCTGCCCTGAATATCGGTCACTTGAACATCGCAAAGCCGGAGAGTTCTGAACATGCAATCGATTTGCTGGACGAGCTTTTGGAACTGCTGACCATTACAGATATGTGGGAGTTGCCAGAACTCAAGTCAACAGTCGGGTGGGTCATCACAAGAGTGATTGGCCTGGGTATTGCTCTACGGGTTCGGGACCAGACCCGATATGTAATAGAAGTAGGAATAGACAGGTTACGAGGCGAAAATAAAGTGAAAAATAAATAAAAGACTGGGGATATAATAATAAGGTAGAGATTCACATTCATCGTAATGGCCTTCACCCTTCAAAAGAACTCAGGGCACATTCAGCCAAGACTAGACCGGTGGCTCCGTCAGCTCGCTCACGGTCTTATCAGGCAGTTGCGGCGTTAATCTGAAGAATTACCTTCGACCGAAGAATCCCGCACAACCCCACGACGGCGTCACTTTGACTCCGGCTCAGGTCTTCAGCTTCATCATGGATTCGAGTTCAAGTCGCAGATAAGCTTGGAATATTGTAATCATTCTTTCCACAATGCGCAAAGGAAGTGAACCCGGGAGTTGAATTGGATGAAGAATTGACAGGACAGCAGAACCTCGACACCGAAATTTGCAACTGCGGAGCAAGTTCCTGAAGAGATATGGCTATCAGTTGAGCAGGGAACTATGGTGGTAAGTAGGCGTACCTGACAACATTCTTGCAAGTGATTATCTTGATTTTGGAGGGCGAGCTCAGTGCACTGCCTCGGATATCTGATGCGTATTCTCCAGCAGTCATTGCGTCGTTAACTATGATCTGCATGTCCGGCAAGGTCGCATTTGGTCCACATCGGGTGGTCCGCAATCACAATGGGGAAATAGATGGGTTCGTCAGGAAATTCAACACTTTGTTTTTCCAAGGTTCTCTTGGCCAAGAAATGAATAACGAATGTCCGGGTCCATCTGATCAAGGCAGAGAAATCCTGTGTTGGGGGGATGAGCATCAATTCACAGAGGTCTCAATATCACCCACCTGGGTCGCCTCTGCATAATCCTCAGACGCAGATTCATCATGATCCAGTTCTTCAGGTGGTCCTTTGTCGTCTTGGAATAGGAAGCCCATTTTCTGCTTTTCCGTGAAACCTTGATAGAGAGGAACTCTGTCAAGCTTGGGGAGTAATGGACGGAGTAATCCAGAAGCCATCAAGACTTTCATATGAGTCGCGAATGAGGAGGAAGCCAATATGCAAGTGAGAATCTGAGCATGAAGTCCCAAACTCAGGAAAGACGTGCGAACAGATTGGAAGGGGGTCTTTTCATTGCCTTGTTCCTAATAGCAAATGTGTTAAAGCCATCTCTATGACCGTGGCACCGTGCTTACATGTGTATATTTCCAAGCTTTGACAAATCGTAGAGACGATGCGAATGCAATGAGGTCTGCAACAAGGAGACAGTGGAATTGCCGAGCAGTTGACTTGTTGTAGAAACGGTATCTCTGTGCATCCTTCGCCACCTTGACTGCTGCAAGTAATTCCAATACGTTTTGGTACTCGTTGGCGAGGCGTTGCATCAGCGTTGGAATCACGCTTTCGATGTCCACCAACATGTGGATGAGTGTTCGATCGCCTGAACCCTGCATATTATCAAGCTCTTCCCAAGCATGGCCGTCGATACAGGACAGGGACCCGAGGGCTCCATTCAGTTCGAATATGAGACCGACAGCTGGCCATGATGACATCCGGTTATACATATTCCTCCAGCAGGTGGTAAGAAGATACGAGGAGAAGTAGCCCGCGTACCGTCCCTTTTCAGAATCTGGAGCCGCCTTGTAGTCGTTGAGATACGCTGCCACGGTTTTGGCGTGGTCTTGCAAAGGCACATCCCTATCCGCGTGCATGAATTGGTGAGGACTGTGAGAGAAGAATAGAAGACTCACCGCAGCATACAATGCCACTGGTTGTTCTTCACTTTGGGCCAGAGGTCAGTGGCCTCTTCCATGTCAAGAGCTCTGAGGTTGTGAGTCTTCGAATCTTTGGGATTCCCCAGCGTGCACCACTGGGGTTGGCGACAGCGACAACCAGTGGTGAGCAGTGCAACTGAGGTGCACCGACTTCGGCTTCCTCATGGGTGACATCGTAGGAGGCGCTTGTGCCCGGCATGCTGGAAGGCGGAGGATGGTGATGAGATGAGGAATGTGATTACAGATAAGGACATTCGGCAGACTGCGAAATTGGCAAACGTTCATCAGGTTATCATGGCGCTCGGAGAAGGGTACGACACCGTTTTCAATATGAATGCAGTGAGCGGCGGACTAGCGCAAAGAGTTCAAATCGCACGAGCGCATGACCACAACCAGCTCAGACATCCGTGTTGGGTAATTGCCTAATCCTTCCGGTGAATGAAATCAGAAAAAAAAACGTCGCTTTTTGTAGTAATAATAATATATACATTTGATTTCGCAAACGATTCGACATTTCATACAATATTTCATACAGAATACATAACCTGCACCGTTACCCAGCAAAGCCAGGTTCCATCCATTCGTCATCAAGGAAGTCAACAGCGGAAGGCCTATGCGCAGGATTTATAGTCAGACATCTTTGAATGAATTTGACAATCCCTGGAATATCATCCGTGGGGACAAGTCCACTTGCGGAAATCTGGCTTTCGAGTGTTTCCTCGGGAATTTCGAGTTTGAAAGACCCTATAAAGAAATAAGCCACCTCTTAAAAAGGTGAATATGTTGAACATACCGTCGTCATTAAAGTATTTCGATTTCAACTCTGACTTGATAGCCATGTCTGGAGGAATGGAACTTCCGGACATGGCAATTAGCCAGCCGAGCATGATCCCATCGTCCGTCGTGTTTTCTTCGAGTACGAGCGGTTTTCCGGTCAACAAATGGTATGTCTGTAACCAAGAGGTGAAAATATATCGCAAGGGGAAGTGAATACGAAAAACGTACTGTGCAACCAAGCATCCAGGTATCTACCTTTGAAGAATAAGGCAAGCCTAGGATGACCTCAGGCGGACGAAGGGATTTTTCCATAAGAGACTTCTCCCAGGTTGGTGTACCTTTTATTTTTTGAGCTAGCACGAATAAAGTTGAGATCTGATAGTCGGCAAAAGCTCGAAACACATACCATGCCCGAAATTGATCAAGAGAATCATTTGTCTGTTACTGTGCTCCCAATCGGAGTTCCATTCGATATCACAAGGAACTGGATGGGAACGGACGATAGGATATTCCACGTTGTTTATGGTAATCTTTCTTTCGACAGTGCAAGGTGGAATGTCGGCGAAATCGTCGTCAATTCCCTCCCGGCTGGTATCGCGTTCGAAAACGATGTTGCTTGCTGTCACGGCTGGGAAGGAGGCATATAAAAATTAGCGAATGTTACGACAACCAAATAGAATAATACGAACCACCATGGATAAGGCCACACGTGTGCAGCTCTATAAGCTTCTCCACCGTGCATGCGATTCCCCTTTGCACTACGTGCCTAGGGAGCGACTTTGTAGGCGAGGACAACCTGAGATGCTCATAGGAAAGACCCGCAACGTCCAACAACAGGCACAAATGGGAGCCATGAGCGCTGTCCTCAGTGAAATGGTCGCATACGCTGATGAGACCTCCCTTTACGGCGACTTTGGAAGCATCAAGTTCATATGTTGGGCATTGGAGCGTTTCGTAGGCTGTCAATATCTTGATAGTGACATATTCGTCCACCCTGTGGATTAAAATCTATTTGTTTTCTTTTAAGAGGTAGACGAGCAGAGTTTACGTACTGCGTGTCCAAGGCCAGCCACACGGATGATCTCGGCCCATAGCCGAGTTTCCTGGTTATTTCGTACCGACCATTGTTGAGTCTCTGGCCTGGGTAGGATGGGAAGTATCCAAATCCTTCGCTGGAAGTGAGATTGAGTGGTTCCTCTGGAAATTCAGACATTTGCAGTGGCGAGAGTAAAAGTTATAAGACAGGAGACAGTAGCTAACCATATTTAAGCAATCACCAGCGCCCATGTCATTCTACGTAAGTTACATGAGCGCTGGGATGGCGCCGAGTTTTACCTCGATCCTATCCAAATCCATGGCACCAGACGTATGCCAAGCACAAGTTAAGTTGACATTACTACCCTTGCTTGCGACATCGGACTGAGCCCATCCTCTAGTATCTTACCTCTCTCACACTCTTTTCTCTCCCAAAGTTGTCAGGGATTGCTTAAACAAGATGTCGGAGCATATTGGGAGCATTGTTGTTCTTGCCTGTTGGAAGGTGTCCATGAAACATCTCATGACATGCCCTGAGTTGATGTAATTGAGTACTAATGGACGTGAGAGTCTGCCAAAATTGAATAAAACCCGACTCGAAAAAGGAACTTCCTCAAAGCTGGACTTATCACTCAAACCATCATCAAGGCGCCGGTCGTCAATCATGCGTTTCAACTTCATCCTTCTCATAGCGTTTGCCTTACTCTCCGCTGTCCTCGCTTTACCAGTGCCGGAGTCAGAGGATTATACACTGTATTTTTCTTGCTCTCTTGATTTATGGCCGATATCTAATTAGTGTAAATCTAGCTCTAAGCGCAGCCCTCTGTACGAGAACGACCTTTCTCTCCGATCCGATGCTGAATCTGATATTCTATTCACGCGGGACGATGTGGAGCTCTTCGGACGTGGACGAAAAGTCACACTTAGTCCAAAAGCAAGGCAGGATATCAAAAACCAAGGTTTCCGTGGCAATGCGAGGAGAAGGGAAGAAAAACGTCACAAGCTCGCTGTCAAGCAATATATGAGAGGGGTTCCTGGTGCTCGCTCGGCAAAGATCCAGTATGTCTTTTTCCTCTTCGAAATCACAAGGTTAAATAGGTCTTGAATACAAAGACGCGCTGCCCATACTGGAGGAACGAATCCCAGAGAGCCACGGCATGCCACAGTCGCTGTTTACGGGAAAGGACCAAATGGCGGGAAAAGGCCAATCCCATCGACTTATCGACGAAATGGTCGCACAAGGACGGGGGGGATGCACCATGTATACATGTAGCACGATCATGTTCCATGTAGTACCTATCCCAATCTTTTCGATTGGCCTCGACTCGGGAAATAATAAGACGCTAGCGTTCTGGGGATGAAGTTGGAAATTTGAGAATTGAAATGTTAAACATTGAGTGTCCGTTGGAAAGCTCATTGGCATGCTGTGGAAGGACAGCAAGATTCCGAGGATCTAGGGTGCGGTGCTGCTTTGTTCGGGTGAATCGACAACATCTTTGATTTGAACTTGGTCGAGAGGGGAGACTGGCGAGCAGGCTGCACGTATACATACAGACGATTATCATCTTCAGCGGCTGGGACCCCACCTCGAAAATCGTCCGCGACAGTCCTAAAATCGAAAGCATACGTCTCGACATATAAGTTATGCCCTATCAACCTCTTCCCTTCTTCCTTTGGATTTTTCTCGCGGGAAACTGAAAACCCAACCCAACACCCCACCCCGCCAAAAGTTGTGCCCAAGCGGCATTAAACACATCCACCCCTACTTGAGTGATGTATCTCAATATTTCGTGTGGCCCGTCCGTAGAGTTGACCAGGCGTGGTTTGGAAGGAGTGTGGGGGTTGAGGGATGTTTGGATTATCGGAATGAGGGTGGGTAGGGATGACTCCGCCCCGACTCAACCTCCTTCTACAAAGTCGGTCACCTCGTTCGAAGGAGACACATTTAGACATTCAGGTACGGCACTCTGTCCCCTCCAAGGCGTCAAATCAATGCTATACCCAACGCCCTCGTCAAGGGTCTTGATCCCTCTTTGCTTCATCGCCTCCGCTTCTGGTCCCTAAAACGGCTCGAGGAGGGAGGAGGCAAACGCGCGTCCCGCGCCGAGAGAAGCCACCTGCCATGGGCAAGAAAATCGATATGAAAGGAGGATCAAGGTTTCGTAAAGGGGGCTGGGGATTGGGTTTGTAGATTGCCATATTAGAAGGGAGGATTAGAATTTGCCGCCTTGGACTTCTTTTTCCCTTTCTCAATCTCACTCTCAGCAGTCGACGAAGGTCGGAGCATCACGCTCAATCAAGCCGCCGTACGCACGATGCTCTTCGACGTTCGTCAGTCTTTTCTGCGAATATGCATTATTGACGGGGTCCGTGAATGGTATATATCAGAGAGTACAAATACTATGTCAGGCTGACATCTTAGAGTGTAAGAACGCCAGTCCGATGGAGTGAGCTACGTCCAATCAATAGTTAGTTCATTAGTCGTTTCGTCGTGTGATCAGGAAAAGATACCTTCCTGACACCCCTCAGCGTCCAAATTGACACGACCGAAGTCCCATTAGGTGGCATCTCCCTGATCTCGCGCCGACAGCGAGACGATGTGTTCGTCTGGGTCACGTCGAATAAGTTAAAATCTTCCAGTGTACTCGGATTGAAACCAAAAAAACTCACAAAGTTTCGAATGGCACATTGACCCATCTTACTGCAGGTGTACGACGGAGATTGTCGCGAAAGGTGGGGAACGATGCCGCGCGGTGTTGGGAGCGTTGTTCGGGTTTCTTTTGATGCTTCAGAAATTCTTGATCGATGGAGGAATAAGATGGACCCCAGTCGGGGACCGAATAGCTTCGTTTAGGGTGTGGTCAAGTTGTTAGTAAGAGTGATAGGTTGAAAGAGGAGGACGGAAATGTCGTCGCCATGAAAATGGGGAATGACAAGCCGAGGTTTTGTTGATTTCTAATTTCGGCCCGGGAGAATGACCTTATCTCATCTGAATAAAGATTGCCTTCATATTATGTTGGTGAAAACAAAAATTAGGCTTGTGTGTAATAGGGATTCTACCAAGATTCTACAATGTAATTTCAGGCAGCTGAAACAAGATTTGCCTATCACGAGGAATTTCGAGGTGTCCCATAGTTCAATTGCTAGTGAAAAGCGAAAATAACAAAAGAAACAACTTGAGTTGTAATGTCAACATTATTCAATGAGGGCCTGGGTATGATTACGAGAAGATTAAAAAGATGAAAAAAAGAGTACTCAAGGGTGCGCATAACAATTAGGCTTCACGTAAATATTCAAGACACTGCCAACAGACAGAAACCGTGGGCCCATTTGCAGAGGGTAACGTTTTGTGGGATTAGCAGGTGCATCAACTGATCTTTGCCCTCCGATTTCGTAGAAGCGAGAAGATAACTGCGGTCAGAAGCCTCCTCGGAAACTATTACCGTGACTCACATTCTAGGCCATCACAAATAATGTCGTATCCTCATAATGAATTCTACAAGATTATATTGAATTATTTGCTACAGAAGTCAGTATAATGTCATAGAATTCAATATAATGGCCATAGAATACATTATGAGGATACGACATTATTTGTGATGCCTAGGCTAGAGAACTTGAAGAAGTTACGCATCTCTCCTCCGACCAACTATGGCTACCTAGATGTGGACCAAAATAAGGAGAGGTGATCACGAAACCCTCGAGTTCCACCCGAAATTGGTCATAGGTAGGGAAACTCATAATGTGGGCAAAGGTTAAACCTTCGGGTTGAACCGTGCTCCGTGGCTAAGAAATCATTAATCAGGGCCCATCTCCAGTTTCTAGTTGGCGACAGGTCCATCTTGTACGCATCCACGGAATGAGGAAGATTAAATTCGGTGCGTCAACGGGATCAATTGCATCACTCGCATGTGGCGAACAGACTAGCGGATGAGCCCCATGATTGTACTTGGATTGTACCCACATTTTCTCGAAGTATACTTTTAGACCCTTACGAATTCACAGATACGACTACCATGCATAGGATGCAGGGAAGTCCCACCACGAAACGGATGGATGCCCATAGTTCGCGTTTTTTGACGAAAGCGTCGATAAGACTGCGGCGATCGCGTTGTAGTTAGTAGGTTGCCATTTCGGCAGTATGGCACGGGATCTTCACCTGAAGGGCAGAAGGCTTGCAGAATGTGAAGTCTACCAAGCGTCTCTCCAGATGGTCATTGGATTGCTTCTGTCATGGGGAGGCAATGAGACAGCGCTGCAGCTTGAAGTACAACAGTAATTGTAAAATTGGGGTGGATCAAATAAATTTGGAAGCCATGTGTTTGCGAACGCCACAATTTACAATTTCGTAATTAACCACACTGCAGAAAAGGTGATCTCAACATCTACATTGATGGTGGCCATGCGGTTTGTTGAGCAAGTTCAACTTGAAATTTGAATGATCGACATGTCAAATCGGCCATGCAGGAACTACATAGTAACCAAGCACAGTGTGCCCTCGAGGCTCGAGGCCGATTGAATGAAAACATTTTCTTAGGCTTAGCGCCTCGCTCGAATTCAACCTTTTTTCATCCGACTCCACGGCCGTCTTCAACCAAACCGGTTCAACTCCGTTACTTATGTTTTTGCGATGCTCGCCCTTCGTAACGGCATCTCCAACTCATGATAGTGCCAGTTCCGAACTCAATTGAAAATTTTTTTTCGACAGGTGGTCGCCGGATTTTGGCAGGGCCAATCCCAGATAAGAGCACATAAGATAGTGTTTTCGATCCCTCTAGCAGCTGACTGCATATGGACCGTGCTCGCCGCGCCAAGCAGCACGGAAATATAAAAGGCGGAGATATCACCTCCTGAGGCAAAGCTCGAGGACGCGGGGAGTTACCAACACCAGCCTGTATGTTCCGTCAAAGAACACTGCATGTTTTAGCTCACATAATGTCCTATCTCTTAGTGTAATCGGAATTACAACAGTGACTGCCGTATATCCCTGCCGTAAGAAATTTGCGTCCGTCCCACTCAAACTAGTTACTAATCTCTAGCATTGTTATATGCCGACTTTAAGCAACACACATGTATCGGACCGTCGGAGGTGGAACGAGCCTCAGCACCTGAGCTACCTAAATTGGATAGACATGCAAATGATCATGACATTACCGGTTTGCACCGGACAGAATTTCGTTCAGAGCTTGAAATGGTGTACTTATAATTACAACTTGCAGCATCTGTTCCTTTTCCAGCAATTAATTAGCCATAATATTTCTGGCCATCAGTGAGAGACCTTCACACGCCCGTCTGGCTCTCCTATCACTCAGGTCCACGACTCCAACTTTCACACTTCTGACAGAACAGGCCTCCGCTCTGATGACAAAGATGTGATGTGATATTAAATTTTAGAGTGGATTAACAAAGATTGAAGCCGTCAGTTTAACATCTCTCGGGCGAGAGGATTTTTGCTCCGAGTTGGTATTCATCAGACATCGGTGAATTCACCAGCTTGTCGGCAGCAACAGCCAGCGGCGTCGGTACCAAATATGTATATATCCCCAACCTTCACAAGTTTCCAATGACTTCCGAACCCGACAATAGAGGGCTCCACACATATCAGGGGTACCACATCAGCACCGTTGCACAGAAGTCAAGGCCAAAGCGATACACTGCCACTGATCTTAAATATTGCTGTAAACATGTACATCCCAGACGCTTCTTCCAGCCAAACCCACGCTCTCATCAATGATCTTTCTCATACATAGGCTGGAGAACTCCACCCGGAGTAAACCTAGCATAGCTGTGGTCTCGTCATATCCAGATATCATGATCATCGCTTTGACTCGGGTTCTACATATTCCACCTTATTCCACCAAACCAAGCTTTCTCTCGTCGTCTATGAAAGCCCAACTGACGTCGTTCAACAATTAACCAAGGTGTCCGTCTCATATATTTCCGTCCGCAGACATTCCGGATCTTGAATCATGTCATCTTTTAGAAGCGTGGAAAGAATTGCAGGAATGATGAAATAACTGGTACTGTACGCACCGACGTTCATATGGGCGCTGTTTCGCTGTGAATGAAATATACGAGTGCAAAGTTCTTCTTTTGAACAACCCGTCAGTAATCTGACATGTTTCTTTCCACAGAGTGTTACTACTTGATCATGAATCAGGATCAACAGGGGAGAACTTATAGAAACGTATGCACAAGCCGCGTCGACACCTTTGGTGATATGAGGGCAGTACGCCACCCGGAACATGCTAACATGGACTCGATGGCAAAGGACGGACCGAATGTACCCCCATTGAAAAGGAAGACCATCAGAAGAATACGAATTTAAAATATCGTAAATAAGTTGACACCCTAGATTTCCAACTGCATGGGATAAAGGCATAATCACAAAGATGTACAAAAGCAGCCAAGACTTTGAAGTTCAGCGAAAGGCACGAGAATCAGTAACACGTTTCGTCCATGACTTCTAATGTTTTCTGTACAAATTTCAATAATTCCGTCATCTGAAAGCAGCGTGGATCTGCCAACATAAAGAAGCATTCAAATTGTAAAAGAAATTTCGATTTAGAAGGGAGAGACGTATACGAGTTGGCTAGGTTACTTCCGACCTGACAGCATTCAAGACTGCTTGAAGGTTCCGAATTCAAGAATAGAGTTGTATATATCAATCAGTGTACGACTGCCTCAAGTTTCAATTCCAAACTGAATGATAACGAGTTGTGACCATTGTCTGATATAAGAGGATAAGATTTCGCTCATTATTACGTGAGACGTTTAAATTGTTGCACTGTATCTGCTTGCCGATAAGAAAATAGCGTGGATACCTGCAATTGACCACGGAAAGCGGGCTTTGCTCAAGGGGAGTCCGCACAGCGGCACAAGCCCTTGCTATTAAAATATTAAAAGCTTACCAGTTTTTTTGGTGAATATCTAATCTTAGCATTGGGATGCAAGGAAATAATCGATGACTTGAATATTATACATTACAGAGTCATTGTTAGACGGACGAGCTAACCTAAGGAACCAAGGCGTGACAATTTTTGATGGGGGCTATGTGTACAATAGAGGGTAATGGGAATTTAATGCAGAGAACTTTGAGAGATAAAAAATGCGACGTGCAGGACAGGGTGATTGTATATATGCGTTGAAAGAGTTGATTGATAGTTCTATGATGAAAAATAAGCAATCAAGCAACAAGGAGGGAGAAGAAGGCAAATGGATAACAATAGCCAATAGCGTTAGCCGTCAACCAAGACCACAGAAGAGAAAAGGAGCAAGAGGCGATAATTTGCAGAGCGACGGGCGGTTTAGTGGATTAAAAGGAAGTTGGGATACAAGAGTAAGGGGTTGATGTACAATTTCGTGGTCTTCGACGAATTGAGAGAGGTGTACAATGCGATCCGTTTTGAGTTACACACAGGTGGTTAAGACGTCGGGAGAGATGTGATGGCATTAATCAATTAGCGTGAATGAGAATGAAGATTTGTCGAGGGCAGTTTTACAATGAATTTTCTCTTTTTCGGGAATTACGATGCAGTGTGTCGGTTATAGAGCGATGCTTGAGTTTACCAAATTAGGATAGATTGGTGGGGCGGACCGGAGTTATTCCGAGAGCCGAGAGCCGACGAGGCTAATGGACAAAGCGTTGGGGGCGACGATGATGGCGGTGGAGAGGGACATGGCGATACCGAAGTCGGGAGGTATCTAAGCCAGTCAAGCCTCGACAGAAACGACGCTCGACAGGCAGCTCTTGACGTATGCCTTCTTTTCACCGAAGCTAGGTACCCGCCTCCTCAGGGGCTTGCCTGCACCCACACGGTTGAGTAGAATACCAGCTACGAGTTTGGAAACGTTGGGACCCCCAAGGGCACCTGGGCCACTTAATAACGGCCGGCGAACTGGAGGAGGAGGGGACGGGGAAGAGCGTAAGGATGGGGACGGTGCACGTAGGGGTGGAGAAAGAGCAGGAGGGGTAGCAGCTCTGTTCTCGCTAGGCGAATGGGTATTTCCACGACCTAGAGAATTGCCAACGGTGTTGTCGTTGGCGGCGAAGAACCTCCTCGCAGGAGGAGATCTGACTGCGTAACGCTGCAGTTCTGTGGAACCAGCAGCTGGGATTTCGATCGTATATAGCGTAGTTGGATTGTTGCTGGCAGAAATAGGCTTTGGCTGCACCACGAGGGCTGATGTCAACGACTTCTCAGGACTGGTGGGTTCATCCGCAAAGGGGTCGAACTTGATGAAAGGCGGGGGGTTCCTAGAGCGAATTGAGGATGACCTGCGACGACCTCCTGGATTGGCAAATGAGGCAGGCCTGGTTCTTGCCAAAGCCGTCGCCGTAGTAGCCATCATGGAAGCCGTCGGGTCTGACGTGTAACCAACAACGCCTCCCTGGTGATGAAACTGATGAAGATGATGAGTGTAGGACCTGTCGTGGTGGGAATTGAAGTTATGGAGGTGGTGGGTGTAGATATTGGTGTTATGGGAGTTGATAGAGTGATGGTTGCTGAGGTAGAGTTGTTGGGAGCGCGCAGCGTTGACAGAGGTAGAAGCAGCAGCAGCCCATGCGGAATGGGAGTGGTGAGGAGTTGCAAAGGACAGCGATCGCATGTAGCTTACAGTCGGAGAGGCCATCAAGGGGAACTGCAGAGAACACTTTGCCTTTTAAATCATATTGTCACTTGTCACCATCACGTGTCACGGGCTCTTCCCAGATCTCCCCCTTTGCGACATTGTATTTCTCCCTTGTTCGTCCTCCGTACACAGGTCTCCTCCTTCTGACCCAGAATATTCGGTGGTCGCTGGCTCTGTGTCGCAAGAGTCGTATCGGGG
>Ga0307507_10008662_pt1 | contig 13941 bp, 20 predicted proteins | sample 7_EM_MG_FD_207223 | JGI IMG/M metagenome (GOLD analysis project Ga0307507, IMG submission 207223) | Populus trichocarpa ectomycorrhiza microbial communities from riparian zone in the Pacific Northwest, United States - 7_EM | ecosystem: Host-associated > Plants > Roots > Unclassified | place...
AGGGATAAGAAGAAACAATGTAATCAATGGATGAGCATTATTAATAATTATTCATACTTAGTGCATGGCTTACTTTTATCTACTTACCTGTTAGCATCATTAATTGATTAGCACTAAATTTTGTAACAATCAGTGACTGACAACTTGTATGGTGTGCTGACAGCATAGTCTCCTGATCAGATGTACAAGGCTGATCCTGACATAAGTGCTAATAAATTACTTTCCTGATGCTAGATACTAGTAAGCTATGCATTGAATACAGGTAATTATTACTAATGCCAAATGACTAGGTGACGCAGTAAGTACAGATAATTATTAATGATGATAACTGCTGACTGATATTCTGATAGTAACTAATTGTTTTTGTTAATCATAACTGTGACCATATAACTGGCTAGCCTGATGAGATGTATGAGGCTGATGCCATTATTGATAATGATAACTGCTGACTGCCAGGCTATGCACTGAGTGCACTTATCCCCATCCCATGTTTGTCCTAACTGCCCCACCACTCATTTCTCTCACATGGAATCCAGGTGCACATCACCATCAGTAGTTGTTAGTGTATTTCTATCAACATGTGTAGAATACCTTTTTAATGATCATCAATATTAAACTATTCCTGAAATTTGCAAAAAAATGTGGAAAAAAATTTGATTCCTACTATTGCTGCAGACTCCAAAAGGAACTCTGACATTTTGCTGGAATCCACCACAATCTGCAGGAACTCATGGGGAGGGTAAAGGAGTGACTTAAAGACCCCTAAATAACTGTGTATTGAATTGATATTGTTGATATAAAGGTTAGAATAAAACATGTGGATGAGAGAAGTGTAACTTTGAGGATTTAGATAAAGCATGTGTACTGGGGGGACACCTGTCTAATGGGCCATCATTGATCTGTTGAAGACAGATCCAATGTGCACCGCTACCTGGCAAGCTATGACTGATACTGGAGACATGGCTGAGTGAAGCAAGTGCCATAACATAGGTGCAGGTATATGTGTAACTTGAATGATCCAAATGAAACATCCACACAAGCACTGGGATGAAGAATGTGTACCAGAACTGGGATTAAACATGTGTCTCACAACTGGGATTGAACATGTGTCTCAGAACCATGCATACCAGGGGGTCCAGGGTGTGTGCCCCCACCAAGCTGTGACCAGTGCCGGAGTCATGGCCAAGTGCTGTGACATAGGCACAGGTCTAAAGCACTTCAGTCACCCATAAGGAACAGACTATTAGTCATGCAAACTCCAGGTATATTGCATGACTAAATGTCAGGGAGTATATTTATATTGTATATATATTTGGCTTGTAAATCTATGCTTTTACTAAAATATATTTCTATCACCAATGTCACACAGAATATATTTTCAGTGTGTCACACCCCCCAAAATATATTTTTCATGTCTAGGCCCTGAATTGTTGGTAGAAATATATTTTGACTGAGAATATTTTCTGGGACTAATAGGAGTGTCTGGGTTCTTAGTTCCAGGAAAAAAAGATTGATATTTTTCCACCATTGGGGGATTTGTGGCAACTCTTTGTGCCTTTTAAATCACACCATAGTTATTTAAACAAGCCCTAGATCATAAGAAACAGTTATCTACCTACCAAAACAGAGAATGAGGAATATCTCCAGAATGCAGACATGCATACCTCTGGTCTCCTTAAGCCCTTTAAATGACATCATAGTGGATTTAAACAAGCCTAAGATTATACTATATTAATTGAAAAAGAGTTCTACACTGTATATTGTATGAAGAGGCACCATACTAGCCCCCACTGACATGTAATGGGTGGCAGATGGACACCATGAGTCAATAATGTACCTCACTGAGTCCTGTATCATTTCCTACCAACTAAGGGTTGATTACCTGATACTATACTGTAAGTTTCATGACTATTTTACCTTTTCTATTTTGGTAGGTAAATACTCCAGGTCACTCAATTCTTCACCATTTCCTATGATCTTGGGCTTGTTTAAATATAATATAGTGTCATTTGAAGGGCCCAGAAAGATGAGAGGTGTACATTCCTGCATTATGGAGATATGAGACTTTTCTGTTTTGGTAGGTAAATACTCCAGGTCACTCAATTCCCCACCATTTCCTATGATCTTGGGTTTGTTTAAATCTACTATGGTGTTGCTTAAAGGGTCCAAAGAGATGAAAGGTGTGCATTCCCATGTTCTGGAGACATTCCTCATTTTCTCTTTTGGTAGGTAGATACTCTAGGTCACTCAATTCTTTACTGTTTCTTATGATCTAGGGCTTGTTTAAATATACTATGGTGTCATTTAAAAGGCTCAAAGATTTGCCACAAATCCCCCAATGGTGGAAAAATAACAATCTTTTTTTCCTCCCAGACACTCTTATCAGTCCCAGAAAATATTCTCAGTCAAAATATATTTCTACCAACAACCAGGGTCCTGACATGAAATATATATTTTGGGGGGTGTGACACACTGAAACTATATTCTGTGTGACATTGGTGATAGAAATATATTTTGGTAAAAGCATAGATTTACAAGCCAAATATATATACAATATAAATATACTCCCTGACATTTAGTCATGCAATATACCAGGAGTTTGCATGACTAATAGTCTGTTCCTTATGGGTGACTGAAGTGTCTAAAGCTTGTCTAATATATCAAGGGAGTATGCTGACAAAGGAGTATGATGACTAATATTTGTAAGATTTGTAAGAATAGCTAATATTACTAAGCCACTGCTCTGCCTTTATACTGAGCAGCATTTGCTGGAAACAGCAGAAACAAACACTGCTGGAAATAAACACCACATGGTGAACACATGTTAACTGTCCCCCCACCACAACACATCCTGTTGGTGTTTCCTGCCCCCATCATACCTTCCAACCACTCAATTTCCCTGTTTTGCACTCTTTTTTTCACCCTCCACTTATCTCTACACCTGTGTGGGGCTCTTTGTCAGTGTATATTTCGCTTTTTTTATATTTTAGCTTATTTTACACCATTTATTCTTTTCTGTTCAGCTCCGCCCATCAACCCAGCTCTTCTGGCTTATTCCTATCTGGATTTTTGGAATTTTTCTTTTCTGCACTGGGATTCCCTCTGCAGAATTTGAACTTTTCTCTCTTGGAACCTTTCCTGACTTGGACTTTCCAATTGGGTTGGATTTGGGGTGGGTAGAGATTCTGCTCCTGCTCCTGTTGTGAGGTGGGTTTTGGGGAGAATTAGAAGACCAAGGTGAAGCCCAGTGAAGTCCTACCTGCCTGGCCTACAACCACCACCATCGTCCACACCACACCCTCGCCACCATCATGAACAGCCACAACCACCCACCAACATCACCCACCACTGTTGATGGCCATGGAAAACCCCAATGCAGCAAGAATAACACTGCCATGCCATGTCACCATCTGCAGCAAGAACGACACAGCCTCACCATGCCACCAGCTGCAGCAAGCAACAAGTGGCACCATGTTGCTATTGGTGAGGCAACAATGAATGATGATCAATTTGTCATTTGTTGTCTTCATCCATACCACCCCAGGTCCGTTCCCTCCCCATGGTCTGTTGGCTAGTCACCGACTGCAGCAACAAAGTCATGCCCTTGCCCAGCAGCTTGCTGCACTGCCACCTGATCCTGTTCAAAAAAATGGTTGTGGTTGTGGTCATAATCGTGGTCATGGCCATAGTCATGGGAATGGTGAAGGCAATGCTCCTGCTCCTGCTGCCATGGTATATGATATAATGCATCTGGATATTTCTGACACAGTCTAATGATTTTTTCCCCCAGTATCCCAATCTACCTGCACATCTTCAAACTGCCTACTAAGCTCTGACTCAACATCAACATGCCCTTCCTTTGCCTCCTCCTCCAGAAGCCCCTCTGCCTCCTGTTACCATGGTATGTTAATATCATACACCTGGGTGTTTCTCACAGAGTCCAATATATTTTTCCCCCCAGTATCTCAATCTACCTGCACATCTTCAAGCTGCCTACCAAGCTCTGGGTCAAAATGATTTTCCTCCTCCTCCAGAAGCCCCTTTGCCTCCAGCTCCTGTTATGGTATGTTGATATAATACACCTGGATACTTCTCATAGAGTCTAATATTTCTTCTACCAAAGTATCCCAAGTAAACTTGCAATCTGAGGCTGGGCCTTTACTTTGAGAAACTACATGGCTTCTGTACCTCCTGCAGTGAGGCTGCCTCCTGACAGGCCTTTGAGAAATCCAATTCCACAAAATATCACCCCTGCTCCTGTTTCTCTTTATAAGGGAAAAAGTTGTGCTCTGCCTGAGATAAATAGTCCTTTGCCTGCTGGGCCTTCATTAAGAGCAACAAATTTAACTAATGTTACTGTTTCTGGAACTTCTGTTTCTGTGAGAATGAATGCTGAAGCTGGCCCATCTACTGTAAGACACAGTGAGAGTACCCCAGAAGTCAATGCTGGAACTTTGCTTCTATGGGAGTGAATGGTGAAGCTGGCCCATCTACTGTGAGACACAGTGAGACCTCAGCAGTAAATGCTGGAACTTCTGCTTCTGCTTTTGCAGAGGGTTTACATACATACAACAGCTGGCCCATCTTGGTTTAGAAATTCAGGAAATCCATTGGCATCTATTCCTGAGGTACATCTGTTGACTGGATCAGATATATCTATGAGAAATCCTATGCCACAACTCCTTCTGTGCCTGTTCCTCACCAAAGACTACCACAAATATTGCATATGACTGGAGGTAACACTGCAAGTCCTTCAGTAGATGGCTTGAACAGAGGCCACATTGCACACAGGTCACATGAGACAAATTTCAGAAATGAAGCTGCACAACAGCAAGCTGCTTATTGTCAAAGAGAATTACAACAACAGGCTGATAAAAGATTAAGACAGCAGGAGAAGGAGTCCAGACAGCAGCAGCAGGAGGAGTCCAGACAAACTGCAGCTTCAGAAACAGCTTTGAACCTGGCCAGTCAGTGGCAAGCTGTATTTGATGAACTGGTTGCACAAGAAGCTCTGAGACAGCAACAAATGGCAGAGCAGGCAAGAATGCTGCAGAATCTTTATAATGATCACATTTATGAGCAACAGATAAGAGAGTTGGAGCAAGAGGAACAACGAAGACAACAGGAGGAAGAAGAACAAGTGCTGCAAAGACAGCAGGAAGAAGAGGCACATCAAGTTAGACTTGAAGTGCTTAGATTTCAGCAGTTGGAAAATAAAGAGATAAGATGAAGAACTGGGTAGACAGTTTTTGGCTCTCTTTTGACAGAGGGAATGAGAAAGACTTGAGGAACTTGAATATGAGAGAGAAAACAGAGAGAGAGTTGAAGCTGAGGCTGAATTGGAATGGCAACAGAGAGTGCAGAATTTGTCAGGTGAGGAATTGGAGAGACAACTGGAAGCTGAAGAATCAGGAAGAGATCATTATATACAATCTTAGCATAAAGCTCAGCAATATCAGGAAAGTCATGCTGCTGAGAGAGAAGCAAGGCAGGCTTGGGAAGCTGAGCTGGCTGCATTGGTTGAAGGTATTCAGCAAGATCTGGATATGGAAGAGGATGAGGATGAGAATGAGAATGAAGGTCCTGATGTTCCAGAAAATCCCATCCCAAGAAGATATGCTCTTCCAAAAGGCTGTAGATCCTACACTGATCCTGCTGAATGACACTATTTGGGTCCAATGAATATTATTTGCCCACACTGCAGAGCTTTTCATTTTGATTGTGAAAAATTAGGTAACTCTACATGAAATTTTCCTGAATTTTGTGGCTGTTGTCTACCAGGACAGGTCAAACTACCTGAATGGGAGCAACCCACTCTAATTCTGAAACAACTTTTGTGTGGAATTAACCCACTTTCAGATACCTTTTGAAAAAATATTAGACAGTATAATGCTGCATTTGCTTTCACTTCATTGGGTGTCAAAGTGGATAATTCAGTAACAAGATCCTCAGGAGGTTGATGAGCCTTCATTTGCACAGCTGTATGGTCATGATCCATTAATTCACCTTGGAATTTGAGAAAGGCATAATCCAAATCTTCATCCAATGATAATGAGTGAGCTGCAAGCCATGATACATGACACACACCCATATGTTCCTCTATTCAAACAAGCATTCATGATCATGGCTGAAAAACCCCAGCCTGAGGAAGCTCACAATGTCTGGGTTAATTTACATGTGGAACACATTGCTGACCAGATTATATCGGCAGATGAAATAGCGGCAATTGTTCCAGGAGATGGTTCTGAGGATAGAAAAAATGACAGAGACATTGTTTTACATATGAGATCAGGAGGACTGAGATGAATTAGCCATTTGCACCCACATTATGCATCTTTGGTCTATGTATGCTTCTTTCCACAACGAAAAGATGGTTAGCATACAGCTATTCCTTCTATGCCAGGGCCACAAGGTAACCAGCACTCTTCAAATGTTAGTCAAAGGTGCTACTATGCATATTGTCTTCATGCAAGGCCAGGAGAGCCTTCAATCATATTTTGTGGAGGAAAATTATTTCAAGAGTATGTAGTTGATGCATGGGCATCATGTGAGCAGAGTGCCCTGAATTGGGCAAAACATCACCAGAAAGGGCTACATGCTGATCTGTACCAGAACCTTTGAGATGCTACCAGCAACTTGGATGGAGTTGATGATAATAATATTGGAGAACAAATTATACTTCCTTCAAGTTGTATTGGAAGTCCACGCCACATGTACTAATTGTTTCAAGATTCAATGGTCATCTGTCATTATTATCAAAAGCCTGATATCCTTTTGACAATGACAGAAAATACAAACTGGCCTGAAATACAAGAACAACTACTAAAAGATGATGCAGTTCCTGGGAGACCTCAAAAAAGGCAGGAAGCCTCTGGTTGACCTGACATTGTTGCATGAGTGTTTGAGGAAAAAAAGAAAGCTCTTCTGAAAGAAATTAAAAATGGATTATTTGGAAATGTGGTTGCAACTGTACATACAATTGAGTTTCAAAAGTGTGGACTTCCCCACATGCATCTTCTAATATTTCTGGATCAACCATACAGATTCACAGGTACTCATAGGTCACACTATAGGTTGATGGTACTCCACATGGTCAATTGTATCTATGTACTATAGAGCCACCCCAATGGGCCCAATGTGTGCTTTTACCTTAAGGTTGGATTGTGTGGCCCAATGTTGGGCCAAATTGCTACCTAATCTATGATTGTATGTTGGGCCAAAGAGCCTCCCATTGGAAGACACAGCTGAAAAAACAATGACCCACAAGCAATAATGAACCAACAACCAACCATTTCCTTTGAATGTCTACATTGGGCCAAAAAATATACCCGAAGACATGCAGGATGTTACTACTACAATGCTAATTCCCCCCCTTTCTCAATCCTTTCTTTGATCCAAAGCTCTGCTTCCTTCAGCATGATAAGAATATCCAGCTGCTTCAACTGGTCCTCCACATGTGCCCTTGCTTCCAAAAGAGTATCTCAAGCTCTTGGACCCTCCTCATATTCCCAGTGCAATACCTTTTGTGCCATTTGGGCATATTCCAATGGATTGGTAATTTTTCCTACATTGGGTGACATGATGTCAAAGAATGAGGGTATCTTTGGGTGAAGTAAGCAAATGATTTCCAGGGGTTGGTTTAGAAGGGGAATACAACTTACAGGTTGTTTTGACTGGGCTCTCTGGCCAATATTCAAAGATGATTACCCTAAACAAAGATGAAATTAAGAGATGTCATACCAAGGTATTTATTGTCCCCCACAGATTTCTGCAGGATTCCTGAGGATTCCTGCACAATCCCAGGACTGAGTATTGGCTGAGGTGCCAGCCATTTCTTCAGTCCTGTGGGGGTACATTCCTGAGTACTGGACAGAGTCCTGAGAACTGTCAGACAGGACCAGTCCTGGGATTGATGCAGGTGGTGAGTCACATGACATATAAACATGATCCCCATGCACATCTTTGTTGATCATGTGTGACATGTCACAATTCTCTTTCAACCGTTACCACCACCATTGTCTCTCACCACACACACCACCACCACCAGCCCTCATCCACACAAACAACAACAATGCTGCCAACAACACTTACAATGACAACACCCACAACACCCACAACCACAACGATGCAGACAGCCACGTTAAAGAATGGCAATGGCCCCCTCATGTCTGACGTGGCACACACAGTATATCTGTGTGTGCCATGTCAACCATGACTTTCAGGATGACCCACCACCCATGAACAATGACACCACCCACAACCAACAGCTTAGTGCCCACCACAACAACCTGGTATCACAAACGACAAACACTGCCCACAAAGAACATCCCACCCACCCACAAGCTTCCATCCCCCACCCTCCAACAATGATGTCACCCATCAACGATGCACACCACCCACCAGCAAGCATTATCACCCACAAATGACAACCTGGTGCCCACAAATGACAACCCAACAGCCATGAACAACAACACAGTACAAACAACAACCACCACCCATGAAGAACAGCCCCACCAACCCACCAGCATCCACCCCCCCACCCTCCAACAACAACAACACCCATCAACTGTGCACACCACCCACCCATGAATCTCACCACCTTCAAACAATGGCTGAGCGCCCATGAAGAACGGCCTAACGGTGTACTTTACACTCCCCTACATACTCCAGTTGGACTCCACCTGGAGTCCACCTGGAATACAACCAAATCTGTATATTTCTGGATCATCCAGCTGGAGTCCATGTGGAGTCTGCATAGACTCCAGATGGACTCCACCCAAATCCAACTGAACTTAAACCAAGAAAGTCTGAACAGATAGAATTGAAATGTATTTTATAACTACATAAATTTACTTAAATACCTTTGATGCTAAAGACCAGAGGGATGGTAAAGGGAAGGGGGATGGTGAAGGGATGGTGAAGGGAATGTCGTCAATCCATGATGGCATCATGTTGTTGCTGGGCTGTGTCACCTTGTCGCCATCTTTGCATGTATCATTGTTGCCTCTTCATTGTTGTTGCATGTTGTATCCTGGTCATGTTGTTGTTCCACATTGGCACTGCCTCGTTGTTGTCTTTGCAGGTGTTGTCGTCACCTCATCATTGTTGTCCTCATGTGTCCTGGTCATGTCGTCCTTGTGCCACGGCCTCCTCGTCTTGTGTCTTTCTTGCCTCAGCCATCATCGTCCTTGTCCTAGCTGCGTCATTGTTGTCCCATGTTGTTGTGCTGTGTGTGAGCAAGGTGGGTTGGGATGAATGGAGGGGGGTACTCACCAGGGTGTCCTAACAACACAACAATGACAAACAATGAACCTTGGTCATTGTTCGTCGTTTGGTTGCCATATTGCTGACAGCAACATGGCACCTGGATTTCATATTACAGGGTTAAATAGGGGGGAGGTGAGCTGTCTCACCTTGGCTCATCATCACTTGTGTCCGTTTGTGGGTGCTGGCCATCATTTGTGAGTGGTGGGGTCATTTGTGTTTGTTTTCAGGTGTTCTTTGTTGTCTGGGGTTGCACTAGTTGTTGTGGCTCATGACGTGGCATTGCCACGTCACTGTTGGTTGTTCTGTTGTTGGTTGTGTGCCACGGTTGTAGGTGGTCAATGGCAGCAGTGGCTGTTGGGGATGGTGGTGATGCGGGGGGGGTGACATGGATGGTGGTTGAAAGCAAGAGGTTGTTGTTGATTGATGACACCAAATTGAGCATCAGAATTTGCCAACATCCTTTCTAGGAAAGCAACCAGCCAGTTGGTATATAGAGCATAAAATATATCTACATAGATAAGCCTTTGTGGTCCAACTGGTTGAGCATTCATGCTGGATAGTGTGGCTATGTTCCTGAGGTCGCATGTTTGATTCACTGATGTTACGCTTTTTTTAGTATTATATAATAACAATGGAATTATTAATCTGGCTGGATTAATCAACAGTCCCCTGTCTTCTGAGGTGGAGTCCATTCAGTCCAGATGAGTCCACCTGGAGGGCAGCTGAACTCCAGGCAGACTCCAGGTGGACTCTGGACTAATATTTGGCTGGGTTGCTACCAAAGAAAAAATGGTGGATGGACTCCAGGACTCCATCTGGACTCAGCTGGACTCCAGGTGGAGTCCAACCAGAATATGTGGGGGAGTGTAAAGTCCTCGCCTAACACCCAAGAAGAACCACCCAGCTCACATGAACAATGAGCACCACCCCATGAAGAATAGCCCCCCCAGCCCCCACCCTCCAATGATGACAATGTCCATCAACTATGCACACTGCCCACCCATGAACCTCACCACCCCCAAACAATGGCTGAGCACCCATGAAGAACCACTCAGCACCCACAAACAACAACTGCTGCCCACAAAGAATAGCCACCCACCCACCAGCATCCACCCCCACCCTCCAATGATGACAATGCCCATCAACCATGCACACTGCCCACCCACGAACCTCACCACCCTCAAACAATGGCTGAGTGCCCATGAAGAATGGCCTAACACCCACAAAGAATGACCTAGCTCACACAAATGACAAGCACTGCCTGCAAATGAACACCCCCACACACAATGCCAATGACCCCTGCCCCTGACTAACCACTTGCTGCCCAGGCATGGCCTTCACTGCTCACATAGTTTAAACATCTTGTAATTATTGTACATAATAAAATTTGTTATGCTATTTTTATTGGTGACTTATAAGTCTGACATGACATGTTAGTGTGAGAGAGTGTTTATTCTTCCCTCCCACCACATTCTCTCTCCCATTCTTGCCTCCCCTTCTCCACAATGTCACCTCCAACCTCCCAGCCATGTTGCTCTGCATGAAGGAACACCACCAGTGCCCCTGATCATGAATCTGAGCCAGATAGTGCACCATCGCCTGTCAAGTCACCCAAACCCAAGAAAGGTCAGAAATGATTCCAGTCCAATGCAGATGAGGGGGCAAGCAAGCACAAAAAGAAGGGCAACCACAACAACAACAACAACACTAACAATGAAAGCAGCAACAACAGCACAGGAGGTGATGATGTGTCAGGGGAGCTGGGTGGGGTAGCACAAGGGAGTGGGTGAGGTGGAAAGGCTGCCCCATTGAGAGGAAGAGGTGGAAAGAGGGGGGGAAAGGGGAAGGAAAGGTAAGTCATCAACTTTAGGTGCCTCCTGCTCACTGGTATGTCCCATGCTGACTCTCAACTCATTTCCCCCCCCTCCCACATTTGATAGGAAAACTCATGCTGAGCGTGCAGCAGAGGATGATGCTGAGGATGCCAAAGGCATTCCACAGAAGCTGAGACCGTAAGTTCTTTCTCTGTTCATGCTTTTTATGAAACTTATACCTTTGTCCCAGTGTTGAAAAGAAATTGGAGGAGGAGGGGACAACTGTTGCACCTCCAGAGTGTGACACTCAATCCCTTACCTCCTCCAACTTCCCTCCACTTCTATCCATTTCAAGCAGTCGTGCTTGTCAAGAGCATGAGCCTATCACCAAAGGAAAATCAAGTGACCACAGCAATCTCCTGACCACCCCACCATCAAGATAGGTCCACCTGTAGGTCATCGTCATGTTATGCCTCCCAAGCCCATTTTGTCTCAGAGAGAAGGGCATACTGATGTTCCTATGGCTTCTCCTGATCAAGAGAGGGTGATTCCCACCACTCAACTTGAAAAAGCAAAGCCAAAGATCAAGGGTTTGTAATTATATCTATTTGCATATTTATTGTACTATCATAAATTTCTTAGCTCTGGATCTTCCTCTTGCTGAAGAGTCATCACACTTTTTTGGTGTAATTATTAGAGGTCAAGCTGCAGGCAATGTGTTTAGCTTTGGTAAATATTTTAACTTAGGGTTTTAGATTGATAGATGACATTCATAACTTAGGAGACACTCTGCCCCCAGCTCCTGAGGAAGATGCTATCAGACCTGATGGCTGCATTGTCCTGTCTATTGTTGATCAACCACCTTGTACTCTGACCCTTGGTGACACAAATTCATTCATCAAAATTCTGACTCCTTGCTACCCTACAATGGGACCTCTTTTGAAGCACTTGAGTCATTTGTATTCACCAGTTGAAAGTAAGATTTACATCTACTTTTACTAAACTATTTACTAAGTCATTATAAATGACTCTATGTTTTTGACAGGAATGGATTATGCTTGGTCGTTATCGAGTAGCAGTTGAGGACAATACTGATAGCTACTGGAAGCAAGAAGAGGATGAGATGTTGATGAAGATTCTTGTTGTAAGTTCAATTAATTCTAGGATTGAAGTGGTATTGACATCAATTCAGGAAAATGATCCTGCTGATGTTCCTCCTTCTTCACCTCTTGTGGTGTCTGCTATTCCCCCTCTTTTCACACCCAGTCTCTTTCTGGTTCTGGTTCTGCACCTGCATCTCATTCTGTATCTGTTGTCTTAGTTCCTGCTTGGTCTCCCTCTGTCTCAGGTTCATGTTCACCCTCTGTTGCTTCTTCTGCCACTGTAGCAGTTGGAGGTCCAGCCTATAAGAAGTTTTCTAAAGAAGACATAGATAATCTTCGTCAGTATCTGGGGATAGATATACAACTTCCCCTGGCCTCCTCCTGTCTCCAGGGCTGCTATAAGAAGCATTGTGCTATTGTCAATGCTACTGATAAAGTATTGAAACTGGGTTGAGATACTGAGTGGCTTGGCTTAGAGGAGAAACAATGGGTCCCACCTCTCAGAGACTTTATTGAAATATTCATAGCAAAGACACAGTACTATGGGACTTGGAAGAAAGTGTTTGATGATGCAGTTAGATTTCCTGCAATGCAGGACTGGCTGGCTATGGAGGATGATCGAAAGTCAGATAGAGCTGTCTGGGGTGAAGAGAAAGGGTCATACAGCTTTGAGGACTTGAAGGATTATACTCAAAAGAAGAAACAGGAAAGAGAGTTAGCTGAATGTGAGGCTGCATCACATGCAGAAAGCAGGGAGTCATCTGATAGGAAAGGCAAGAAGAAGAGCAAGAAATCCAAGAAAGATAGCTCAGAGTAAGTATGGGTATTGTTCTCTCTCTTTCATTGATTGTAATTGTAATTTCTACTTGTACTATAGCTCTATGCTGCCATCTCTCTTTTTGTCTAGTCTTGTCTGGTCACTTCTACAAATTCTTGTACAATTTCCAACCTTGATCTGGCTATTTCCCTGGCTTTATATGGCATCACCTGTTTCTGCAGTACCTAGCCAAAGTCCCTTTCGAAACATTCTGTTTATGGACTTCAGTTGAGTAGTAACTACAGTACTTTACACTCCCACTGTTTTTCCAATGGACTCTGACAGACTTTCATCGGACCCTGCCATTTCCAATGGACCCAGTGGACAGTCCATCAGAAGTCCATTGGAATCCATTGGAACTGACTAAATTCCGCTGCTAGTCCAGGGAAAGTCCAATGAAAGTCTGCTCAAACCACTTAGAAGCAAGAAATGGTTGCACTGGCCGGATTCTGTGTCTGTTGGACTTCTGCTGGATTTCCGATGGACAGAGGCAGAAACCAGTAATACTTGCTAAGTTGTCAGTCCACTGGACTTCTGCTGGACTTCCGACAGACTTCTGATGGACTTTGAAGCAAAAAAGGTACAAGAGAGTGCTAAGTGTTCAGTCTGCAATTTTCATAAATAAATCTGAAAAAAGGCTCAGTGTGGCTTGCCAGATAAATTCAGTGTACATTTAATAATTCAATAGTGGGATTTGAAACTTGTCAAGTAGAGTGTATATACATGTTTTGCTTACTCAGCTTCATCATCTTCAGTATCATCACCTTCCTCTTCCTGCATCACTTTAGCTGCATTTTTGGCTTCACAGGCAATAACCTTTCTAGTGTGATAAGAAAGCATTGTGTGAATAAACCAGTTATAGTTTTGAGGTGTCATTCTCTTGAGGACTGATTCAAAACCTCCAAGCCATGCATTGAGTTGTTCACAGGCCTATTATTAG
>Ga0307507_10008663_pt1 | contig 13941 bp, 4 predicted proteins | sample 7_EM_MG_FD_207223 | JGI IMG/M metagenome (GOLD analysis project Ga0307507, IMG submission 207223) | Populus trichocarpa ectomycorrhiza microbial communities from riparian zone in the Pacific Northwest, United States - 7_EM | ecosystem: Host-associated > Plants > Roots > Unclassified | place...
CTTGACCTAAAAGGGAGAGCCCAGAAACAGGTTGCAGTAGATCCTTGGCTTTCTTATGTTTTGGTCCTGGTTGCAGTAGACACAGGTTTCTGCTGAGCCTTCCATCCAGATTTCCATGACAATCTTCTTCTTTTTTGTAATATTGAAAAGGGTTAATAAATAATAAGCAGTGGAACCTCAAAATACTAGCTTCACTTTCTTTAATCAGAGGGGGAGCAAGGCAAAAAGGCTTTAGAGATGAGAATAAGGCAAAATGACTAGAAAAGATTTCTTTCAATTAGACAATTACATATTGTTGCATTTCCTACTCCTAAATCCCTCTCCCTAGTTTCCCTTCAAGTTCACGTTCTGTTAGAGAATGCCCAAAAAATCCCATAGGCCAAATGTGTTAGGTACACCTACGTAAGTAACTAATCATTGCTCATCAGCTCCAGGGATGCCCTCACCTTCAAAGTCCAAGCAAAATATAGTAAACCAGTGTGATTGGCAAAGCAATTAGCATCCCAAATATAACTCTGCAGCAAAGGGAAAATCAAGATACATAAATAACATTAGAGGTCAAAATCATTAATGTGTAAATTGAAGAGCAAACACAGTTCAACAAGTGGTGTGGAAGCTAAAGCTAATACGTGCTCATATTCTAGTATTGTGAAACTATCTTGCATTAAGAGCCTTGATTATACAAAAGAAAAAAGTAGAACATATTTGCAATGATTACAAGGAGCCATTGGTATCCCTAGTGATCCCATGAAAATGAATTATGAACAGGCAGATGAATTTCTTACCAATATTTAAAAAAAAAACAAAAACAAATGCAGTTCAGACAATTATATTAGAGTTGTAGCAGAATTTAGAGTTTCGAACCCAGTGCTCAGTATGTCAGGATGAACATTGTATTCCTTTGCAAAGACAAAGGGCACAATCCCTTGTGGAAGAGCTGACTGAAAAGTCAAACAAAGTATGTCATAAAGGATATTCAAACAAAAAAACCGTCCATGGTCACATTTGGGGAAATATTTATCATCTGGTTTCAGGGTTTTACCTGCACTATGGCAATGTGCAGTAGAACTCCTCGTAGTCCAACAGCAAATGAAGCAGCAGCCATGACTGCAGGACCAGTGAGGAATCTAACACTCATGGCAAAGGCAGCAACTGAGTTTCCACAAGCAATAATCCTAGGCTGCAATGCCATGAACAAACCTACAATCCAATGTGATGGTTTTATATAGTCAACAATTGCCAAGACATATCAAGCAAACAAGTCAAGAAATCGTTTGATATAATCTGATTATTAACTTACCAAGACTAAACATGGCCATTCCAAGACCAGCATCGGATAGAATAGATATAGAATGAGCAATTATTTGAGGCATCTCCAAGTCCCACCTGTTATATTGTAAATGTTTTCAGGTAATGCAACAAGATAAAAGTTCTAAACAAAAAAAAAATTATGGATTGTATAGTTTAGCACCATACTTGAACGAAACAAGAGACCATGTGAGCCCAATTAGACTGGAATAAGTATTGGGATTCCTGATAAGTTTTCTCCACACCATAATGAGAATGAGTCTTGTCACAACGCTAGTAGGAGGCATGGCAGTTGGCTTCGGTTCACCATTAGCAGCACTCTTTGGGTGCAGCTCAGCTGTGGAGCTTGAAGCAAGCTTAGAAAGCACTGGACCGTCACGGTCTACCCCATTAGGTACAGGTCTGTTTCCAAAGCTGAACTCATCTCGACCAAATTCTTCATAATCTAAACATCAAAACTGAAACACGTCAGTGGCTGAGAATATGAAATTAACAGACGACTCTGTTTTTTTATAAAGCAAGAAAAAAAAAATGCCATAGTACTCTAAACATGAAATGAAAAGGGAATAATTGTGGTTGCACAATACCAGGAAAGTTGCATAACTAGAGATGTTACTAAGATTTACTAGTGATTGAATTATGGAAATAAAACAAAAATAATTGTGGTTGCACAATACCAGGAAAGTTGCATAACTAGAGATGTTACTAAGATTTACTAGTGATTGAATTATGGAAATAAAAACAAAAATAAAGAAGACACCTTGTTGATGATAAAGGCATCAAGGTTACGCCCAATTGCCCATGCTATAGCAAAGGCAAAATGAAAAGCTACAAAAGATGTAACAAACAAAAAACCAACAATCCCACTTGACATGACAGGAAAATAAGGTTTCTCCAATAAAAAAAACCACTTAACTTTCAAGTATCAACAAGACAAATACACAAGGTTCCAAGAAAAAAACCACAACTTTGTGCCAGATATCTTGTAATCACAATCAAGCCATGCAAGAAACCAACAAAATCCAAAAACAAAAACTATCAAGGTTAGTGTTTATACCTTTTTGGTTAGCTACCCCACCAAGGTCATTGCCATAATCCCCTCCCCTAAAGACATGTAGGCCACCTTCTGATACTGGTGAAGCACTTGAACTCCAAACAAACATATGCAAATCCTTGCCATTCTCAGTCCCGTTTGCCTTCTTTTTACCCCCGGGAGAAAAGATCCCAGCATTAGGTGGAGTAGGATAAGCGCTTCCATTTGCTCTTGGAACATTACCAAACACCCCAAGCCCTCCACTTTCTTCATCAAATTGCAGGTTACTGAAGTTCGAGTGTCTTGGACTGGCATTGCTTGCATTCTTAGAATAAAAATCAGTATGGTTAAAACTGGAGGCTCTTGGGGTAGGATTCCTAGAAGATTGAAGGGAGTATATCTCTGCGTTGGTTAAATTAGACGGTCTAGGAGTCATTGAAAGGCCCGAGTTTAGACCATGAGACATCCGAGAAAACACGTCTGATCTCGAGCTAGTTGATTTCCTAACAGTAACATGTAACTTCCCATCTTCACCGACTTCAGCATCAGTTTGCAATGGCTCTCTACCATCTAAAGAAAGAATATCAGAGTCAACCCTGAATGATATTATAGAACCAGCAGTATCGGGAAACTGTTCACCAATCAAGATTCTAGCTCCTCTATACTCAAACAAGAACAGCATCAATGTGTACCATATTATGCATTGAAGAACAACTATTTGGACCATAAGACTCCCTGAGGCTTCTCCATACATACCCTTCAACAAAGGGATGCCCATAACAAGAGTGTTTGGGAGAGTAGAGAGTGAAAACAAAGTAATGGACCATTCAAGGGAGCCTCTAGAGATAACTCTGGTCCAAATAGCTAAAACCACCAAGACTATGATTTTTTGAAGAGTATCTGCTGCAATGAACCTGTAGTTCATAGCATAGGGGTTGTTGGTGGAAATGAAGTGAAAAGAAAGCAAAGGTACAGCGAATAGAGCCACAAATCTGTTGATCCCTGAACATTGGTCAGGGCTAAATATTTTCCACCATTTGACTGAACCATAAGCCAAAATCATGGCCACATAAAGTGGTACCACAGCTGTGAGAACATGGTAAAGGTCTGTGAGACTGATCATTGATGCCTTCTCAAGTTTAGTTTTTTAGAGAGGTTTTTGGGGGTAAAGGAGTGCCCAGATGAGAAATTTGATTGAACAGAAAAACCCAGATGAGGTTTTGCAGATTATGCTTACAAAGATTGTATGTACCCTTTATAACTTTCCCTCAGGTTTTCCCTCGTTTTCTCTGCTTCCAAACTAGTTATAAACAAAAAAGGAGTAGTCTTTTTCGAGAGAGGAAGGGCCTCTATATATCCATGGTCCTGTATTTGAGAGAAAATGAGGAAAAAGAGACGAGCAGAGCATACTTGTGTGCGTGTGAACTGAGAGAGGAAAAGGACTCGTAAACAGCATCTTTCGGAGAAAAAGAGGGGGGGGAGTAAAAAACAGACCTTAACAAAAAGGAACCTCACACTCCCACTTTTATTTTTTGTTTTCTTTCTTTGTAATAATTTTTCATTTATTTTTTCGCTCAATTGTGCACAATATTACCTTTTCTTGGTTGGAAACAAAATATAATGTAAAGTTCGTATTTTCGAGTCTTGGAATATACAGAAAAAGGTGATTGAGAGTGTTTTTTAAAATGTTTTTTATTAAAAAATATATTAAAATAATATATTTTTTATATTTTATATTAATATATTAAAATGATTTTAAAATATTATATATTGCCTAAGTTTATGATGGGATGTCTTGCAAGTCATAGATTAGTGATGCTCTCTTGTTGTTTGATGAACATGAAACACTTGCAATCCTGGAAAATTCCTGATAGGCATTTGTTTGTCTACAGTAATGAAATGATGGATTTGTAGAGATGAGAATCGAATTATAATTATCATTTAGGCTGTTATTGCATCAAAAAAGAACACAGAAACCACTTTTCAAAACAAAATCTAGTTGAAAAGGGTTAGAACTTAGAAGAAACAAGATGAGGGCATGAACTACAGTCAATAGTTCGAGTCGGATTATCACTCCTTTCAGCAGATTAAAGGGATGGGCGACAAATACACATGCAAAAGGGACCTTTATTCACCATGTCTATGTTTCTGTAATCTTGCCTTTCTTTTTTCACTTTTCTTTTCAGCCTTTTATTACTATTAATTGGAGTTTTTAAACCCTGTTAGGTGATGATCACCTTATGATTTGGGTTACTGAATTAGTTTTATTTTTTTATGTTTTATATAAATCAACATAACATTTTTTTATTAAAAATAATAATTAATTAGTTACAACTAGATTCTGCTACGTCAATTCGGGTGTTTTTTTTTTATGTTTTCTCAATACATCATCATAAAAATTAATATAATGTCAAATGCAAACTTAACCAAATTAGTAGAAATGTTGTTTGACATGGTATAGACATTGAATTTACGTACACCATTGACTAGGAGGAGTAGTTGTAATCTTCCATTGGAGAACTACAAAAGTCCATTTGTGTGCCCGATTCATGCTTATTTGTAAATGATTTCCCATTGTTCTGCTTGGTGATTCTACTGTTTTTTTTTTTTTCCTTTCTAATTATTGTTATTATAAGGATGATGACTTCATGATGTTGGCGGAGAGGAAACCTTGTCGTGTTAAATATAAAGCAATTATCTTTACATTATGATATTATGATGTATAGTATTTTTTTTAAAATATATTTTATTTAACAATATATTAAAATATTTTTTTATTTTAATATCAACATATTAAAACAGTTCAAAAACTTTTATAGATATTTATTAATGTCAAAATTGAATGCATGAAGATGAGCAAACCCTATTAAATTCCATTGCACATGATGTAGACCATGAAACCCACATCAATTCTGATGAAGTTTAAACAAGAATCTGCATATATGAATTGTTAGAAAAATTATATGATAATCAATTGTTAACGGTCAACAAATATTGTATAAAAGAGAAGATATAAAAATAAGAGAGATAATGTCATATGAACTCGTCAAAAATAATAAGAAGGATATATATATACCCTCTCTTTTTCAAAAAATATTTTTTTAATTTCCTCTCTCTCTCTCTCTCTTTTCTTTTCTTTTTCATGTACATTGGCTTTTTCATCAAATATAGTAGATGTAAGTGTAACTATCACAATTCTTGACAAACAAAAATGCTCCAATTCTTCACTTTAGCTTTTGTTGAATAAGTGTTTGTCTGTAATGTGGTGGTATGTGATATTTTTTAAAGAAATTAAAATAATATTTTTTTAATTTTTTACATCAACACATTAGAATCATAAAAAAACATTTAAAAATCATTAATTTTATAAATTTTCAAATGAAAAAATAATTTGAAAAGTATAAACTCATACGAATACAACAAATTAAGACATTCCTTGTATAATTTAATAATGGCAAGTACCAAATTGAAACAAGAAATGGAAATCACTATGGATAATCCTGTTTTTTCTTATTTTATACAACTAAGATAGATATGAAAAGTCATGGAAACATTAATTATAGGTAGTTCGTAGTCCATATCCCAGTCGAGAGGTCTTGTTTAAATATAAAAGGCACCAATCCAACATTTTAAAAAAGTTATTGTGTTAATCAGCTAATTTAATTAATCAGTTCTTAAATTTACTTTTTAATAATCATGAGTTTGAGTCATTTTAAGGTCACTAGAGACTTATATTATCATTAACTTTAAGACACGTATGATTAATTGAGATGCGCATAAGCTAATCCAGACATCCATGTTAATATTAAAAAAAACACTGAGTTTTATAAATGTGATTAAAACTATCAAAAACAATTTGTGTTTTTGAGTTCTTATTTTATATTTTCAAAAAACAAATATGTTATTATTTAAATTAATTCAGAAACTTTACTCTACCATTTTGTAATTCTTCAATCTCAATACGTAATAAAGGGAGGAAACAAGATCGGATGTTGAGGGCATTGCACTTCCAAGATCTTACATTTTAGTTCTCAGATCTTGGATTTTTCTCAACACACTATTCGAGTTAAGGATTATCCAAGAGAAATACATGTTTCTCAACATTGAAAATTTTGTGATTATATTTTTTTATATCCATAACTTTTCAATTTATTATTTTATTTTTCAATTCAATCTAATTTTCCTAAGCTAGCACCCCCAACTCATTAGAATTGTGACTTTGTCCCTCGTGTAATTGCTTGACATCACAAGATTTCATAGAAGATCCACTCAATGACAACGATATCAAGAAATTACGAAAGAAAGCATGAAAACAATACAATATAGTCCATAAAGCATACTATAAACGGAAATTAACCTTTTCAATAATTCCATCAATCAATCCAGCAAGTTATAACTGTTTAGTAATTATCAATTGAAATTACAAAAGTCAAGCATGTGTTTACTAAAAGCTAAGGAATCTAAAAGGGAGTAAAAGTATAGATTAATCTCAAAATTCATTATGTACTTTTAATCCCAATTGTACTTTCCATCTAACCATGCATCCGTTTAATTTCATTTCTATCAAACATTCCTCGGTTTAGCAAGCTGATTCGATTAAAATATTTATAATATGTAACTTAACTATAATAAGGTTTTAATTTGAACCTTCAACCAAATCTGATTAATCCGACTAATTGATATATTACCTATCTAAACCTGATCGAATCAATATTAAATAATTTAAAAAATAAAATAATGTTGTTTTGATAAAAACACAATTAAACTGAGTTGTTTTTATGTTAGACCTTGAATTGGACCTGACAACCATGTTTAATCCCTCCAACAAGGTATTAAAATTAAACTATAAAAAATGGCTTTTATTGGACTTCTTGAGTTCTCTAGTGGTAACTTAATTCTTAGGTAAAACAGTTACAAATAATTCTTGTTTCAAAACAAATAAACTTCAAATAAACTTGAATAAATATGGTGGATATTTTATGATTAAAAACAAAAACACATTGGTATGGAGAGTGAGAAGAGTCCAATGACAATAAACACAATTCATTGTGGCATGGCATGAGAGGGGGAAAGGATATAAAACATGAAAGGAACACGTCAACAAAAACAAAAAAGGAAGAAATCATAAAAAAGAAGAAGCATAAACCCTTAAATGCAGGAATGATTGCAGCATCCCGGTAGGGAAATTGAATTCCACAACACCATGCGTGACACTTGTTGACCTTTATCATTGTTGTTTATGTCTAAGAAAAAGTTATGGGCCTAATTTCCCTTCTTTTTTCATTTTTTTTTTGTGTTTGGTATTGTGTGTTCAAATTGGTTTTAAATTGAATGGTTTTTCAATTGAATCTTTTATTTGATTAATTTTACAAGATTGATTCATTTAATAGCCATTATTGGTCATCATTGCCACCCACATTATACATTTAAAGGTATATTAAATACCTTTTCTCTATCAATTTGATGTAATTTGTGTTAGTTTGATTCCATACAATGTTAGGGTTTTGAATTAAGGATTTAAAATAATCATAATTTTTTCTGTAACTAGGCTAATTAGATATAATTTGAGTTAATAACTAGGTTATTTTATAAAATAATCAATAATTTTGGGTAGTTGTTGATTGTGAGTTAACAAAATTGTTTTTGTTATGGTTAGTGTTGATTTAAATTAAATTATGAATTATATCGAATTGGGTATAAAATAAGATAATTATCTATGAAATACATGAATTGGGTTGCTAATTTTGTTATGGTAGTGAAATTCAGGTGTTCTTCGATTAACTTCAAAAATTCAGGTTTTAACCGATTATGTTATCGTTATGATTTTATTAATAAATTATGTATTTTGATTAACCCTAGGATATTAATAAATTAGATTAGGTTTTTGTTGTGTTGTTTGACAGAATGTCTGGCAATTTAGAAATATTATGCTTTTATGGTAGTACCATCGTCAATACCATCAATGGTGTCACTTGTAATAGAGGAAGTCATGAATTTCTAACTACTATATTATACATGTCCCTTGATGAGTTATCTATAATGTTATGTGATTGGCCTAGTTAGAATATGTTTGAAATAGAAGTTGAAATTATTTAAGAGATATTGCAAACCAGGGTCAGTCAAGCTCGTTATGTCAGTGTACCAATATATAGTGATGAAAGCGTGAATTCAATGTTTGGGTTTACGAGGATTAATGAGATTAATATGCTATAGCTTTATTTGAATAGTATACCTAGATGAAGAAATCCCTCTAGTATAGAGTTGACTCGGTTTTCAAGTAACTCTCAGAGAACCATATAAGCATCACGAGCAACTGGTCCATTTAGGCGAGGTGGTAATGCAAAGATACAAATATTGGTACAAAAAATTATTAATATGAAACCTTAATTGGATATGACATATGCTTCATATTTCCATGAATAATTTTAACCAAGTAACGATGAAGATGACCATTACATTGATAGAGTTGAGGTTGAGGGGGGAGATGAAGAAGATAGAAAAGACGGGGATGCTAAGTTGGTTGAGCTTGTTAATCAATACATGACTACTCTTCCTCATGAATTCGAGGTTGTGAGTGTGGATGACCAATACGGATGCAATGACTAGGCTAATAGTTATAGGCATTCACGCTTATCAATTGATGAATTAGAGATTGAAAAAATAAATCAAAGACATGTCTGGACGTATTACTATAGTTAAACAGTGGCATATAAAGAAATAATTGTAGTCCAAGGTCCATCGTTCAACTAAAACTTATGTTTAGTTGCAATGGGTTCAAGAAACAATTTGCAGATGGTATTCGCGTGAGGGAGTATCACCAAAGGTCTAATTAATGGAAAATTTCAAAACTGAAAAGGACAACACATATGTCAAAACCCTCTTGTTTTGCAACACCATTATTAGATTGACTTAAGTTTCATTGTTGAGGTGATGTCAGCAATTATAAAAAGAGATACAAGTACAAGTGTCTTAACGATTCAAGGTATTATGGAGAGCGATTATGAGCATGAAATCTCATATTGGAAGGCATGAATGGCTTAGCAGAAAATATTCGAGGGTTGTTTGGTACACATAAAAAGTCATTTCAAAACCTACATAAAATGCTATTATCCATCAAGGATTCAAATCCAAGAAAAAATAGCATTTAGGATCATAAAATGATCAGTGGCAATTTGGCAACATTTGGGAGAATATTTTAGGCATTTAATGCTTCAATTGATGGGTTTTAATATTGTCATCCTTTAATTAATATTGACGTCACTCACCTTTATGATAAGTACATGACAAAGTTTTTGGTTGCAGTTGTTTATGATGCGAACAATAAAGTTTATCTGTTGTGATTAGTTATTGTTGAAGAAGAGACAAGCAATAATTAAAGTTGTTTTTTAGATTTACTTCTTCAATATGTAATCGGTGGTTGCACCAGGTTGTGCATTATATCATATAGACATGTGGCGATTAAGAATTTCATGGCACATATTTTTCTTGAGCCTATTAGATATCATTGACACTTTGTGTGTAACTTAAGCACTAAGTTTAGAAATGTTGCCTTGAAAAATATGTTGCATAGGATATGTATAAATCCTTCAAAATAGGAGTTTGCCATTTTATACAAGGATCTGGTGGGGACCGATGATGTGATTAGAGTATGGATAGAAGTTGAACATAGAGAAAAATGGACAATGCTAGAACAGCACCTGATGATTGATGTAAATACTTGCATGAGATGGTATATGTCCATTATGTGTTGTTTTATCACACCTACTGGTTGTTTTTTTCGAGATGTCCATGAAATTCAGTGCATTATGCGCTTCAATATTCGAGGCATATACGATTGGTATACAATATTATTTTACATGTAACATTTATTAAATATTGTTAAAGTTATTGTATACATTAACTTCTAATTAGTTTTTAATATATGTAAATAGATTCATTACTTGATACAAGAGGCTCCAATGATTATCCGTGAAGGCGTCAATAAGTTGGGATGTGTTATGGTCAACACTGCCCTCATTTCATGTTGTGGTGGACTTTAATAGGCTTGGGAGGCAAAATGTCTTTAAGTGGCATTAGGGAAAGTTGAGATTGCTTGTCATGAGAGTGTTAGGGATGTTGGTCTGTCCATAAGCATCCCAATCCCATCCACGAGCATCCTAGTTTCGTCTATGAGCTGAGGTGATATTAGTCATCCTCACCTCTACACGGATGTTACAGACTCATCCCCGAGTTAAACGAGTTAAGGTGATGCTTTAGACCCATCCACAAGTGCTTCAGACTCTTCATTATTAGATATAGTTATATATTATTATATGTTATGATAATTATTAATAAATACATAGTTAGTTTGATTTCAATAAAATATCATGATATGTTAATTGTCAGTTTAATTTTGTTAATTATAATTAAAAATATTATATACTGCTCATGTGAATTGTGTTTTAATACTAGAAAATTGGTTATTTAAATTGTGTGGGTTGTGATTTTTCTAGACATGAAGTTAATGGCAAAATAAAATTGTTCCACGATATATCTTTTTGTCAAGGAGATCTAAATGGTTAGTTTTGCAGGAGCCGATGATTTTGATTTCACTACCCCCACAGCCGCCGGGCATTCAAACTGAACTAGCCAGTACCTCGGGCTCCAGTTTCATAGATAAACATTCCATATCATGTGTAGTCACGATCACATTTCCATCCCGAACTTGTTGAAAGCATTCCATTAATTTAGCCCATCTTTATATAGGCAGGGTTCCATGGAAAACTATTCACTACAATAAGAACCTCATATTCAAAGTTGGGCAGATATCTAATCACAGTGGTAACTTGGTGAACAGAATCCATTCTTTTAAGCATTTCTGAATGCGAATATAGAAAAGCAAGTTCGGAGGACGGTGCAATGGATTTGGATTCACTTGGGGCAAAAAAAAAAAAGAAAAAAAAGACGAGGCACATTCTTGTTATTTTAGCACACAAAAAGGTAAATATACAGGAGATGTTCTAAAGCAACAAATGAGATAAGAGGTCCCTAAAGTTCCACTGAATAATATACGAGAACCCACCTGAAGATGTTACATGCAATATTTCTCCCACAAAAACTATATCTTAGCCCATGAAATTAAATCAAAGTGGTCCAGGCTCCAAGCTTTCATTTTCATGGTAAGTAGACCAAGCATCAAGCATGTATTTCGTCACCACTAGCCTGAATCACCGGAAAATCTCCTTTTAGAAGCTTTCATCAACCTGGCTGATTTCCCATTGCATGACTGCGTAGTGCTATTCAACTTTTATGAGGAAACTCTGTGCACAATCAAAGAAGAACAAAGATTTGCCACCTTTTCTTTTTCTTTTTTCTTTTTTTGTGGGTTTGAGAGAGCGATGGTCCTCTAGAACCACTAGTGATTTTGCGGCTGGTTTGGGTTGAAACTTGGAACAGAATTAGGTTCTTTCCATGCAAGCCCATGATAATATTTCTTGACTTTGTTTGCCCAGATGCAAATTATTTAATTTCTTCAACTTTTTTCGACAACGATGGTAGCGTTTTTTGAGTCATCTGATAGGTAGGGAGGGAGGGAGGCTTTGAATTTTCAGTGCAAAATGCCAAAATCAAGTGGTTACTTTACTCACTTTAGCTCTGTTCCTAGAGAAACAAGCAAGGGTTGCTTTGGCCTTGCCAATTATCACTAATCGTCATTGGATTATTCATCACTGTCCTAATTGCAATGCCTGCAATTGGCTGCCAGATTGATCTGCTTTTACATGCTTTATTTTATGTATCTTTGACCATTTTAAGGGGTTATTTCACTTATTTTGGCGATAGTGGGACAACTCTTGGAGCTTTGCGGGGACAAGAGGGATTAGAAAATGCCAAATGCTCGAAAATTTCAATATAGTTGGGCACCAAAGTAGTTAATTTAAGCTCTGACTCATTATTGGATTCAAGATCCAATTATTCGACTCATTTTTGGGTGCATGCCCCCCAGGGTTGATGTTGATTTGAGTCAACTAATTTTAAGTTTTTTAAAGGTTAAAACAATATATTTTAAAAATAAAATTTTAGAGTTCAAATAAAAATTTGATATGGTCCACCAGTTTGCAACTTTGAATTAAATTTCTAAAGAAAATTGGCTTGAATTAAAGATCTGAATTATTAAATTATTAAATCAATGATGGATTGTTGAGCCATTTTTTTATTTTTATCAAAGCTATATTATTTTTTTTATTAATCTAGTAAAGTTTGGATCGAATTTAATTGAATCAACTAGATTATTAAAAATTTGATAGTGTCAATTAGAATTTATTAAGTTAATATCCAATTCAACTCAATAAGAAATTTAACTCGAATTATTTTATGTGAAGGGTTTGGTATAAGATGAGGTTATATAACCGCTGGATCATTGGTCCACGCTACACCACGAGTTAGATCAATTTTACTTTTATGTCAAAAAAATGTATAGATATTGCTAGTGTTTTTTCTAATATATAAAAAAATCAAATCATATTAGGATTGACCCAATATGACCTGATCGACTTGATGAGTTCAAAAACAATTTGAATGACAGGTAAAACCATAATTTAACTCAAAATAATTTTCCAATATGAACTTTTCTTTACAGATATTAAGACAATAATATATTTGATCGATTCAGGTTAACCTTTTAATCCACATACAGGGTCATGAGATAGTGATAACTTCGTAGAAAGCAAATCAAAACAAATTATGAAATCTAATTTCCAATAAATTTAGTATTGAAATATGAAATTGAAAGAAACAATAAAAAAATACCTAAAAAATGACCCCGGGTCAACCTAAGTTAACATGTCAAACTCACGATCTAGATAATGAGACCTTAATAACCCGATAAAAAGCAAATTGAAACAAATTATGAAATATAATTATCAATCAATCCAGTGTTGGAATATAAAATTGGAAAAAGATTTGATAAAAAAATGACATAAAAATAATTCGAATCAACTTATGTTAACTTGTCATACTTGTGATTCAAGTGATAAGATGAGATTAACCTTATAAAAAGCGAACCGAAACAAATAACAAAATCTAATTTTTAATCAACTTAATTTTAAAAGATATAAAAAAAAGAGTCATTTATGAAAAAAAAAAAAAACTTGAGTCAAACAAGTTAACTCATCAAAGATGTTTTTCAAGTTATGAGATTATGATAACCTTATAAAAATTAAATTGAAAAAAATTATAAAACTCAATCCCTAGTAAATCTAAAATTGAAGGATACAATTGAAATTGAAAAATCGATTAAAAAAAGACACATAATACAACAATTTGATTCAATCCGGGTTAACTCTCCAAACTCATGACTTGAATAATGAGATGGGACTTGAGTCATTTCAGATTAACATGCAAAATTCGTGATTCAAGCTATGAGACAAAAATAATCTCATAAAAAAAAATTAAAACAAATCATGAAACTTAATTTTCAATCAACTCATTGTTAAATGATGAATTTGAAAAAAAAATCAATTAGAAAAAAAACTTTAGTCAACCAAGTTAACTAATAAAACTTGCAGTTCGAGTTATCAAACTAGAATAGATATATAAAAAGTAAATCGAAAAAATATAAAGTT